>Ga0116186_1000061_pt1 | contig 119403 bp, 93 predicted proteins | sample AD_JPNNA4_MetaG_FD_89806 | JGI IMG/M metagenome (GOLD analysis project Ga0116186, IMG submission 89806) | Active sludge microbial communities of municipal wastewater-treating anaerobic digesters from Japan - AD_JPNNA4_MetaG | ecosystem: Engineered > Bioreactor > Anaerobic > Digestate | place...
AGAACCGCTCCCTATGTTGATCTTCCCCTGCGGGCACCTAGGTTCGGGATTGAACGTGTACACATCAAATCGATCCGGTGTCAAGCGCAAACTCGCTCTAGAACGCATAGTGAGAATTGCTGCCGTCGGATATCCCCACTCCGGAGGCTTCACGATGAAAACCCGTTCCGCCCTCTTCGGCCTGATTTTCGGCGCATCAGTCGCCCTCCTTTCGGCCGCTCCGGCTTCGGCCCAGATCGAGGTTCCGGTCAGTTACGAACTGGCCAGCGGAGCTCCGCGCATCGACGGATTTCTGACGGGCGGTTCCTGGTGCGAGCCCGAAGGGCTGAGCGTGACCCGCAAAGACGCCTCCGCTCCCGCCCTCGTCAGATACGAGGATATCGACCAACTCGAGGCGCTCCGCCTGGCCGGCTCCAATACCCTCGCGATGAGAATCCGCCTGAAGGACGACGGCGAGTTCGACGCGACGGCCGCCGTGCCTCCGGGAATACCGTTGTTGATCCTGCGCGACGAAGCGGCACCGGGAACGGCCTCCGACTCGGGAAAGATCCGCACCTTCACGCCGGAGAATTTCCGCGGACTGACGACGATCGAGTTTGAAGCCGCCGTCGAGGAGGAAGCCGATCCGCAGGCGGTGAAGGAACTCGCGGAACGCCTTGGAAAAGCCGTCGAATCGGGAAACCTTCAGGAAGCCGTCGACCTGCACGCGCAGATCGGAGAAATGCTCGACGCCCTGGTCGCCCCCCCCGCACCGCAGAACGCCCCGAATACATCTCCCAATCCGTAATTCAACGGGATCAGCCCTCTCTTCGCCCGCGTGGCTTCGCCGGTGTACCAGGCGGTTCGGCTCTGCCCGTTCTTTGCGGCAATGTATTTCGTTGTCGGACGGTTTTGCTGTTTTCCAGGGAATATGCTAATTTAGAAGTAGAGAGAATCATCGGAAGATAAGAGAAAACATCTTCCGCCCGTGAGAAGGATCGCCATGCCGCCACACGCGAAAAGGTCGTGGATATCCATGAAAACCCTGCTGGCAGCAATAAGCCTTGCTGCCGTAGCGCTGTTTCTCGTATTATTCATGGCCCAGGCTCAGTGGCTGTCACAGGGGGCGGCCTTTCTGCGGAAAGACCTGCACGGCGCCCAACGGGTCATCAGATATTATGAGCGCCTCCTCCTCGAGCACCACGATTTGAGGCTCAAGCGGATCGCCCTCGAAGGAAGACTCGATCATGAGTATCGTCAGCCGCTGGACCTCTCTCTCCAGGTCATTTCCGACGTCGCGACAGAAATCGACCAACTGCTCGTCAACCATCCGAGACGGTACCGCTGGATTCAGATATCCGGCATTGTTTCCGCCCATCAGGGAGCCATTCGCACGTATATCCGCCTGGCTCAGCAGCTCGAACTCGCGACATGGAAAGCGGGCAGCGCCGGAGCTTCCGCCACCGTCACGGCCGACATCCACGTCGCTCATTTCCTCGAGCTGGTGCGGCATCTGAGCGAGTCCGCCACCGGCATGAGCTGGCTGCATCCCTATGCATGGGCCGGCCTCGCCGGACATGCACGCGCGCTCTTGATGAGCCTCTCGAGCCTGGCGAACCTCCTTCCGCCCCCCTCCTTCGACGAGCAATCCATCAGGCTCTCTCTCGCGCGCATCCGCCAGGAGGCCGCGGGATACGAAGCCACGATCGCGACGATGGTCCGGAGAGAAATCGATCAGTTCTGGCGCGACCTCTCGTCGACCTCCGAACTCTTCGTTTCCCAGGGCGAGGCCTATTTTTCTTCACGCCTTCCGGCCTGGGGCTTTTTCCTGTTCATCTGCGGCTGCTCGCTTTTCTACTTCCATTACCGCATCGCCCTGCACCTGCGCCAGATGAGCAGGAGGTTTTCCGACTCCTCGCTCCCTACGAAAATCCCTCCGCTCCCGCCCTCCGGCATTCGCGAAATAGACGAATTCGAGCGCTGCCTCGTCCAGATCGCGGATAATTTTCACCGGGAACTGCAGATGAATTCACGTCACATCAAGGCGATCACCACCATCTGGAACGTCCTTGGCGATCTCGGCCGGGAACGGGCCGATCTGCGAGAGAAACCGTCCGACGCACTCTCGGGAAGCCTCGAGCGTCTTCTCACCCTCCTCGGGAACCAGGTTCCATCGATCTCTCTCGCCCGCATCCTGGAATCGACCAATGACGGTCTGTTCCCCATGACGCAGGATTACGTGTCCCCCGCGTTCCGGTCGTCGGAAAAGTTCGCCGCATACACGCGCTCAACGGGCGCCCGGCAACGCCTTGGCTGGACGAACAGCCTGAGCGGCTGGATCGCCCGGCATGCGGCGATCGACCCCTGGACGCCAGACTCCGGCGGCGATGTCTACCGCATTTCGGCTCCACTCCGCCAGATCAGGGAGTTCGGCCTCACTCCCACGCACGAGCAGGGGCTCGACGGAGCCGTCATCGGCATCCGGCTCCTTTCGCAGAAAGGCGAGACTCCTTCGGACAACAGGTCCGGTCTCCTCGTTCTGTATTTCGACGACCCGGAAAATGTCCCGGGCGAATCCGACTGGATGTTCATGACCATCATGGCGCACCAGATCGTGTCGGTCATCGAGACGGCCGAACTCCTCGACATCTCGAACAGGCAACGCCATCTCACGAGCCAACTGGGCATCGCCCGCGAGATCCAGGCGAGCACGAGACCGCCGAAACCGCCCGTCGTCAACGGCCTCGAGATTGATGCGGTCATCTCGATGGCCTCCCAGGTCGGCGGCGACTACTACGATTTCATCCCCTTCCGCGACGGGCGCATCGGCATCGTGGTCGCCGACGTCAGCGGCAAAGGCGTCCCCGCTGCGCTCCTGACGATGGTTCTGAAAACCACCTTCAAGGCACTCCGCGTCGAAACCCTGTCCCCTGCCCAGGTTCTTCGCGAAGTCAACCGGATCCTGATCGGGATCATCGCCGAAAGTTACTTCATCACCATGACATACGGCATCATTGATCCGTCAACCCGCAGCATGAATCTCGCCAATGCCGGACACACCCCGGTGCTGCATCGCACGAAGAATGGCGGCAGCGACATCGTGATTCCCGTCGAAATCCCGGGGTATCCGCTCGGCGTCATCGAGACCTCCTTCAAGGAACGGAAAGTCACGCTCGAAGCGGGAGACACCCTTCTGTTTTTCACCGACGGCGTCCTCGACTGCTGCAACAAAGCCGGGGAACGATTCGGCATGACGGGACTCGAGACCTTCCTCAAGGAAACGAGCTCCGTCAACCTGCCGGCGCGCCGCCTTCTCGCCAGGCTCGATTCGTTCCGCGAAGGGCTCGACGCTCCCGACGACATCACCGCCGTTTCCGTGACGTTCCAAAACGGCGACGCCGGAACGGCGCAACCGGAATCGAACCCCGACCATGGAGTCCTGCAGACCCGTTCGCCCTGAACGTGTCGAAGAGGGCGAACCTCGTGCGCCTCGCCAGGCTCGGCGCGCGCGGGCACGCGAAACGTCCCGCGCGCAGCATCGAATTACTATATCATATATTATATTTTATCTACGTTCTATATTCCGCCGTTCCGTTCATTTCATCGCCGGAAAACGAGCCGGGGCATCGGAATTCGATCCCGACGCCCCGGCGGCCTCGCAACGATCACTTGTAATAATCGAAGTCCTGTTCCTTCGCCGTCCATTTGCGGAGCACAAACACGTTCGCCGGTTCGGCCGCCGGGTCGAGATCGACATAGTTGCGCTCGCCCTTCCAGAGATACCGTTTGTCGGTCAGGACGTCATGCACCTGGTAGGTCTCATCCGGCTTGATGCCGTAATCGGCGATGGGAACGTAGACGAACGAGTTGTGCCGCTGGAACGGATCGAGATTAACCGCGATCAGCACGTGGTTCTCGCCCAGGCTCTTTCCATAGAAGAGAATATGTTCATTCTCGGCCTTGTAGAACTTCAGGTTGTCGTATTCCTGCATGGCGGGATTCTCATGCCGGATGCGATTCAGCCGGGTGATGAGCTCCTTTATGTTGCCGGGTTTGTTCCAGTCGCGGAACCGGATCTCGTATTTGTCCGAATGCAAGTATTCCTCTTTGCCCGGAATCGCCTCCCCTTCGCACAGCTCGAAGCCCTGGAAAATGCCGTATACCGAGGAGAGGGTCGCCGCCAGCACCGCCCTGATCTTGTATGCCGCCCGTCCGCCCTTCTGGAGGAACGTCGGAAAGATGTCCGGGGTGTTGACGAACAGGTTCACGCGCATATACTCGGCGACGGGGTACGTCGTCAGTTCGGTAAAATACTCGATGATTTCCTGTTTGAAGTTGCGCCAGGTGAAATACGAATACGACTGCGAGAACCCGAGCTTCGCGAGAGCCTTCATCACTTTCGGTCGGGTGAACGCCTCGGACAGGAACAGCACGTCAGGATACTCCGCCTGCACGCCCGAGATCACCCACTGCCAGAAGTTGAACGGTTTCGTATGCGGGTTGTCGACCCGGAAGATGCGGACGCCCTTCTTCGCCCAGAACAGGAAGATCCGCTTCAACTCTTCCCACAACCCTTCCCGGTCCTTCGTCTCGAAATTGATCGGGTAGATGTCCTCGTATTTCTTCGGCGGGTTCTCCGCGAACTTGATCGTGCCGTCGGGCCTGATGTTGAACCAATCCTTGTGATGCTTGAGATACGGATGATCGGGTGAGCAATTCACCGCGAAGTCCAGCGCGATCTCGAGACCGTGCTGGTGCGCGGCTTTGACGAGATGCTCGAAATCCTTCATCGTTCCGAGACTCGGCTCGACCGCATCGTGCCCCCCCTCGGCGCTACCGATCGAATACGGACAGCCGGGATCGCCGGGCGCGCATTTCAGGCTGTTGTTCCGCCCTTTCCGGTTGGTGACCCCGATCGGATGGATGGGCGGGAAATAGAGCACGTCGAATCCCATGGCTCGGATCTCCGGCAGCCTGGCCTCGACGTCCTTGAACGTGCCGCTCTTCCCGGCCTTGAAGGAGCAGGAGCGCGGAAAGCACTCGTACCAGGACGCGAACCTCGCCGCGACGCGGTCGACCCACAGGGGATACAGGCGATCCGTCACGACGCGGGTCGCGGGATCCGGACACTTCGACAGCAGCTCCACGAGGCCTGGCGCGAGCAAAATCGCCGCGCGGGCCTCATCACTCTTCGCCGACTCGGCCGCCTTGAGCGCCTCGCGCACCATCGGCTGTTCCATCTTCGGCAGCCACTTCAGGAACCGCTTCGCCAGCTCGATTCCCTCGAGCAGATCGCTCGAATGATCGACCTTCGCGTCGACCTTCTTCCGCGTATCCGCCGCCCACGACCCGTACAGGTCGCAGAAGGCCTCGATCGCATACTCGTGGGCGCCGATCTCAGTGACGGTGAACCGGCCCTGCCAGATGTCGAGGCCCTGGTTGACGCACCGCATCGGGCTTCGGTGCCATTCCTTCGCGCCTTGCTTCCTGTCGAGGAGCCAGACGACGATCTGATCGTGGCCGTCCCGGAACACGTCGGCGGTCACTTCGACGGAATCGCCGATTTCGCGCTTGATCGGGTACCGACCGTCGTCGACCGCCGGCCGGATGTTTTCGATGAGAATCCGCACGGGCTCGGGAATCCTAACCATCCTCACTTCTCCTTGTATAGCGAACGATACATATCTAGCGTCTGGCGGGCGATGCTCGTCCAGCTGAAGACATCCTCCACCCGCTTCCGGCCCTTCAGGCCCATGGCGACGCGTTTCTTCTCGTCGGCCATCAATTCGCTCAGCCTGGCGGCCAGGTCCCGGGAAAACGCCGGGGGATCGAGGGGTTCGAACGGGCTCCGATCCATCTGGCGGAGGGGAACGAGATATCCCGTGTCCCCGTCGACGACCACCTCGGGAATCCCCCCCACGGCGCTCGCCACGACCGGCACCTCGCAGGCCATCGCCTCGAGATTGATGATACCGAACGGCTCGTAGATCGAGGGACAGCAGAACACCGCGGCATTCGAATACAGTTCGATCAGCGTAGGCCGGTCGACCATCTCGCGCACCCAGAACACGTTGCCGCGAGTCGCGGCGACCCGATCGACGCCCTGCTTCATTTCCTCGCCGATCTCGGGTGTGTCCGGGGCCCCCGCGCACAGCACGACCGGAATCTTCGGATCGATGTAGGGAAGGGCATTGACGAGATGGATGATGCCCTTCTGCCGCGTGATGCGGCCGACGAAGAGAATGTACGGCTGGTTCGGCACGCCGAGGCGGTCGAGCAGGGAGCGAGACGACTTTTTCCGGAACTCGTCGATGTCGATTCCGTTGTGGATGATATGGATCCGGTTCGGATCGACAGAAAAATACTTCAGAATATCGTCCTTCGTCCCCTGACTGACGGCGATGAGGGCGTCGGCCATCTCGATGGCCGTCTTCTCGACCCAGCAGGAGAAATCATACCCGTTGCCGAGCTGCTCGCGTTTCCAAGGCCGGAGCGGCTCGAGCGAATGGGTCGTGAGAACGAGCGGAATGCCGTAATTGAGCTTGGCCCAGATTCCCGCCATGTGCGTGTACCAGGTGTGGCAATGAACCAGATTCGCGTCGATCGCCGAACCGACGAAGCCGAGGTCCCGGTCCAGGGTCGTCATCACGCCCCGCAGTTCTTTCGGAACGCTCCCGTATGAATCGCGCGGCTGGTATCCTCGAACCTTCAGCCGCTCGCACTCGGAGTTCTGGTCCCCGTAACATCGCACATCGACATCGATCATCCGGGCGAGCTCACGCGTCAGATACTCGACATGCACGCCGGCGCCGCCATACACGTAGGGCGGATACTCGTTCGTCAGAAACAATGCCTTCACTCATTCCCTCCTGGGCACGCGTTTTGTATTCTCTGAAAGAACATTTTCACTCTGCCGGCGCGCCTTGTCAACCGGAGAACGACATACAAAAAACCCCGGAAGCCATCTTCCGGGGTTTTTTGTATGGACGGATCTTACTTGACGGATCTTACTTGCTGCCCTTGGCCTTCAGGGTATCGAACTGGGCCTTCGCGGCGTTCATTTCGACGATGATCTTCTTCGCGTCATCCTGACGCCCCTGCTTCGTGAGCTCGCAGTAGAGGTTATAGAGCTCCTGATAGCGGGCATAGGCAAGCTGGACTTCGGATTCGTAGGTGCCGATCGAGCCGGTGGTGCTTTCCCCCGGAATCGTCAGGACATCCGAGTTGCCGGCAACGCTCCCGGATGTGGTGCCGGAAGTCTCACCAATCGTCACGCTCCCGTTCAGGCTCGTGTCACCGCCCAGAGGATTGCCGCCGGTGGGCATCGCGACGACACCGTTGTTCTGATTGTCCTTGCCGAAGATGCCGGCGATCTTGTGGGCCGCCCAGTTTCCGACATATCCGCCGACCATGCCGCCGATAATCGTGCCGAACGGGGGGAAGATCGCCGAACCGAGCATTGCGCCGACCGTGGAACCGACCGTCTGACCGGCGACGCCGATCCAGTCGATCTGTTTGAAAGCCTGCTTCAGGGAGAATTTGCCGTTCTTCAGGTCGCCGGCGAGATAGGAACCCACAGACCCGCCGACGATGGAGCCGAAGGTCGGGGCCAGGGCGCCGAGGAAGCCGCCCACGACCGGAACTGCCGAGAGGAACGGAACGAAGAAGGAACCGGCCGCCGCACCCGTCACGGAACCGACCACGCCGCCGGCGAATTCGGCCGAGCAGACCGTCTTGAGAGCCTTCTTCGCGCTGGGCTTCTCACCGCGCATGATCTGCGTCGCAAGATCGACGCCCACGGTGATACCGGCGGTCACGAGAATGTTCTTGGCGCTGAAGCCGGACTTGAGGCTGTCCTTCACGTTCTGGAAGCCCTGGTTCGTCAGGGTCTTGCCCGTTTCGTACCCGGCTCGGAACTTACCGCTGATCTTGTCCTTGAAGCTCAGCTTGCCGTCGCCGGCCTGACCGGCCTGAGTACCGTCGCCAGCCTGCCCATACTGACCGGACTGGGTGCTGTCTCCAACCTGACCGGCCTGCGTGCCATCACCAGCCTGCCCGGTCTGCCCGGTCTGCCCGGTCTGCCCAGTCTGCCCGGTCTGCCCGGTCTGCCCGGTCTGCCCCGTGGCATCGCTGCCAGGAAGACCGAGGCCGTCGGAATTGGACGGAAGAACCGGGTCAGAACCCGACTGCTGACTGCTCTGAGCTGAGCCGGTGGTGGCGGATTCGCGCTTGATGAACCGACCGGTCTCGGGATCGCGGGGATGCGCGGCGGGATCCCAGTTGCGATTGCTCGAACCGCTCGTCTGAATGCCAGCGTCGCCCGTCACAGCCGCGCCGCCGTTGTCGGCAACGATCGAACCGGAATTGCCGGTGGTGGCGGCATTACTGGTTGTAGTATTATTCGTAGTGGTATTATTCGTAGTGGTATTATTCGTAGTTGTGTTGCTGGTAGTGTTGCTGGTGGTGGTGTTGCTGACGCTCGTGTTCGTGGTGGCATTCGCCGAACCATCACTCTTCACAAACCGGCCGGTCACCGGATCACGCTGGGGAAGCCTGCGAATGTTGTTGGCCGCCGATTGGTCGCCGCCGGAATTTGAAACACTGCTTCCGCTCGAGGAACCGGAACCGCCGTTCGAAACGGAGCCACTGTTCGAAACAGAACTGCCGCTCGAGGTCTTCGAACCGCTGCCAGCCGCAGAACCGCCGCCGGAGCTGCCGCTCGAAGAACCCACCGTCCCGGTGTTCGCGGAACTGCCGGCCGTTCCTGCAGTCGCTGCGGCCGTCGAAGCATCACCGAAGATCAGCTTCACATACTGGCTCATTTCGAGAGCCACCGGTCGGCCATTCACATACCGAACGTTGTAGTGAACGATCTGAGTGCCCTGCCGGACGGAAACCCACTGACCGGGGGAGACCTGGAACTGCTGACCGCCGACGTTGACCGGAATGGTCTCGATGGCCATCAACGGAGCTTCCAGCACGAAGCTCGCAACCAGGACAAGACACAGAACCTTGCACATGAACTTGAGCGTCTTGTTCTTCATATTGTTACTCCTTTGAAGAGTTTCTTCCACTCTCGAAAAACCGACAGACCCATTGTACCGCAGAACATTTCCCTCAATTATAAGAAGGTTTGAAAAAACCGCAAGAATTAGGAACGATTTATTTTCATCTTCAGGGCAACCGCCCCATTCTGCGAACGACACAAAAAATCAAAAACCCCGCGGTCTCAGCGGGGTTTTTACAGCCGTTATTGAGTCCTGCATATCAAAAACCAGCTTCGTGTCTCCATTCGTGCAGAGCTTGTCGAAGCACGAACAGCCACTTGCCGATGGTCCCTCATTTCGCCCTTCGACAAGCTCAGGGCGAATGGTTGGTTTTCATTCTGCAGGACTCAATAACATTCTCTTATCCCTCATTCAGAGGAGCTTTTCTGGCTTTTCATTGAAAAACCAATAGAGCCCCCGCTGCCCTCACGTCGGCAAAATTCACCGGCAATTCTTGCGGCAAGCCGGGCATTGTTTTTCACAAGCGCGATATTCGCCTCGAGACTTTTCCCGTGCGTGGCTTTGTAAACCCTGTCGAGAAGGAACGGCGTAACGGCGGCACCTTTCACTCCTGCTGCGTCAGCCTCGGCAAGCGCGGTTTCGATCGCCTTCCCGACAGATCTTCCTGCGAATTCGTCTTCTGCCGGGATCGGATTTGCAATCAACACCCCCGAGTTCAGTCCGAGTCCCCAGTGCGTGACGAGCATCTTCGCCAGCAACCCCTCTTCATCGAATCGCAAGGGCGTTTTCAACCCCGACTCACGCGAATAAAATGCCGGGAATTCGTCCGTTCCGAAACCGATGACGGGAACGCCGGCCGTCTCCAGATACTCGAGGGTCTTGGGGAGATCGAGAATGGCTTTAGCTCCAGCGGAAATGACGGCAACAGGGGTACGGGACAATTCCTCGAGATCCGCCGAAATGTCGAATGTCTCTTCACCTCCCCTGTGCACTCCACCGATCCCCCCCGTGGCAAAAAATCGTATGCCGGCCTTTGCCGCACATATCATTGTACCTGCCACGGTTGTTCCACCGCATTTCTTCTGAACGATCGCCGCTGCAATGTCACGTCTGCTGATTTTGACGCATCTTTTTTCCTGGCCCAGGCGTTCGAGTTCGCCAGCCGTCAACCCAACACGAATGACTCCATCCAGAAGAGCAATCGTCGCAGGAACTCCCCCTTCATCTCGAACGACCTGTTCAACTTCCCGGGCTGTCTGAACATTCTCCGGGTAAGGCATTCCATGAGTGATAATAGTCGACTCCAATGCAACGACCGGTTTGCCTCTCTCAATAGCCCGCTTCACATCATTGCTAATTTTCAGATAATTCATGCTATTCCCTGATATTATTTTCTTTTTTTTGAATTTATTGAAATAATGTTTGTTTTGCCACCCTTAACGCTTCGCGGTCCAATTTTATAGGGACAATTCTTTGAAGCACACACAAGTGTTTTTTCGCACACTCCTCCGACAACGACGACGGCGAGGTACGGAGGCGGCATTTTTTCAGCCCCGGAATCAGAAATGATTTTTTCGATTTCCGATACGACAGCCTTAGGCAAGGAAACGAGATCGCTTTTGAAAATCGGACTCCTGCACCAGAACACATACGAAAGATTTTGCCAGGTAGCAAGGGAGAGGCCGATCCCCTCCTCCGTGTTGCATTTCGTACAGCGAAGACGAACTTCAAACGGCGCCTGCTCAATCCATCTCGCCGGTGACGTACAACGAGGGCACGGAGCCGCATATACCCAGTATTTCGTCTTCTTTTCAATGTGAGGGAGAGGGTCGTTTGCATCGCCGATGCCGACAAAAACCGTCTCCGACGCATTCATTCCGAAGGGCTGGCGGTCTTCCATGTTATTTTCCGTTCTCCTGGCTCAGCGCGAATTATTCACCTTACCATAAACTCCGCGGTCTTTTCAAATCCCATTCCGGATTGGAAAAACCCTTTTCTCATATCCCTGGCAAACTAACCTCGGTACCCTTCTCCCCAAGGGAAGAACCATTTCACCCATGAACCACATCAAAACCTCTCACCCATTCACGCAAAGTTGAGCGAGTATTTTCATCGAGCAGCCCCCTCTTTTTTTCAAACTCCTTTGGTTCCCCTCACGAGACATCCGTCGCCTGGGAAAATTCAGACAGCCCCTTTGCACACACGCGTCTCTGTCCTGCCAAGCGTCCCGCACTTTCAATTTTCGCCTCGGATGACAAACATCCAACTCCCTAAAAACATCGAAACGGGAGAATTTACATTATTATTTAATTATTTTCACAATAACCCCGAAAACCAGCAGAAAACAGCGGTGGAATCAAAATAAATTATTCTTTACAACAGAAATGCAAGGAACACGCTCATCTAGAAAGCCTTTTATTCACGATTAATAGAGATTTATTTTATGCCTTTTCCGTCTTCTTCTTGAATCCAACTCTTGGCCTTTGCCATTTTCGGGCTTGTCTTTAATACTTTGTGATTTTTAATCGCCGTCTTCCGCGCCAGTGAAGCCAGCTCAGGAAACATAAAACTTCGCAGCTTCGGAAGAAACTGCGAAGTTTCGTGCAAACAAGGGGCCCCAGGGAAAGAACAAAACCGACCTAAGCCGGTCTTTTGTTCAATTCCTTGCGTGCTGTGATTTTCGGCCAACCGCAGTCAGGGAGGGAGACAACAAAGCGGGGAAAGTGACCGCAGAAAGGCGACCAGAGCGCGAAGCTCTACTTCTCCGCTTCTCCGGATGGCGACTCCGCATTGAGCGGCGGAAGCCCCTCTTCCATTTCTCTCGGAATAGACGTTCCATCCTTAGTGGTTGCAACCGCAGTTTCCGAGGCATCCAGCCTTTCAGCGACATCATTTCCAATCGTTTCGCCCGTCTTCACATTGCATCTGGCGCTCGGAAGAATCAGCGCGCGCGCGCGCGCTTCAGCAAGACGCTTTTCGCGGCGCTCTTGGAGACGGACGAGGATATTGTTCAACCGCTTAGCAAAGGCTTCATGTTCGTCGGCAGAGACGACCGGAACGGCCGTAGGTGAGCTCTCGAGATCTTTCGCAGATTCGATTTCCGGTCCTGGCTCTTGCCTGGCCTCCTGTTTTGCCGGAGGAACTTCAGATTCGTCCGTCCTCGCCTCAGATACCGACTTCTGGAGAATTGCGTTCTTGGACGAAACCTGCCCGACATCGGCGACGATTGTGACTCGATGATCCGTCATGGAAAGTCTGAGAGGAGTGGCAAACCAATCCCATTCAGGGGGGACTTTCGTCTCATCCACGACAACGGGAGGAATTCGGACAGGCTTCCGGCTCTTTTTCCTGGGCTTGTCCGCAGATGGCTTCGTATCTTTCGCAGCTTCTACCGTTTTCAAGCTCTGCACGCCGTGCCCCGTAGGCGATGCGATTTTTTCCGCCTTGCCTTGTGAATCGGCCTTCGCTGTTCTTTCCTTTTTCCCCCCAAGGCTATTGCCTTTGGGAGAAGCCTCTTGCGGATTCGTTGGCGGCAACGGCTCAGTGAGAGATGCCGGCTGACTGGCAGGCCCGGAAACCAATTCAGTCATTGGCTGGCTCTCGGGAGACTCCAAGGTTGCCGCAGGTTTTCCAACGGCATGCACCTTCGGGTCATTTTTCTTACCAGGTACTGAATCGAGAGAAGGAGGAAGGACTGGTTGCTCGAGTGCGGCTACCGATCCTTGATATCCTGGACCTTCCCAGGCAAGAAAGGCAAAAAAACCGCTCGAAAACACCAGGAGAAAACCCAGAGTGAAGAGAAAATACCGTCCCTTCCCTCGTTGATATTTCACTAGATTTCCTCTCCCGCGAAAGAAAAATACCTAAGATATGAGTGTATTTGAAAATGAATGAAAGTCAAGCACCAGGAGGCGCGCAGAGCAACTGTCGCCTCCTGGTGTTATCACTTGATCGTCAATATCACTCATTTGGTAACGCGTTCGAGATATTCCCCTGTCCGTGTATCCACGCGAACGACATCGCCGGATTCAACAAAAAACGGCACATTCACGACGAGACCACCCTCGAGAGTTGCTGGCTTTCCACCGCCGCTCGCCGTATTGCCGCGAACATTCGGAGCAGCCTCAACGACCTTCAGCTCAACAGAAGAAGGGAGTTCGAGGCCAATCGGGCGACCTTCATACAACTTCACAACGACTTCCATCTGCTCCTTGAGGAAACGCCTGGCATCCCCGACAAAGTCATCGTTCATTTCAACCTGCTCGTAATTCTGGATATCCATGAAGGTATGAAGGTGCTCTGTCGAATAGAGATACTGCATTGTTCGAGTGTCGACCTGCGCATCGTCGATCTTTTCGGTCGTACTGAATCGCTGCTGGAAAATCGCGCCAGTTTTGATGCTCCGCAACTTGGTCTGAGCCATGGCCCGCCAGTTTCCCGGCCGCACAAACTCGACTTCGACGACCTGGCAAAGCTCGTTATTGAAATGAATGATCATTCCCCTGCGGAGATCATTGGCGATGATAGGCATACGAGAGATTAACTCCTTGAAAAAGATAAGGGATGAATGCGCTATTGTAACACACCCCCGCGGCAAGGTCAAAAAATATCAACCGCACCCATGCAATATTGATAATTTATATCGCGATAATATCACACTCATTATTGCAACATCATCACAAAACACAGTAACAGTTCTTTCTATTTTTCTCTCCGTTCCAGGGGAATCTGCCGATAGACATACGAGAAAGATATCAGGTCCGCATTTCGGAGGCAATCATGGTCGAGAGTACTGAATCGCATACCCTTGTTTTGTTTAAGACCTCTCTCAGGGGATTGTTTTTGCTTTCTTCGGGGGGTTCCAGTGTCGGAACCCTTCGTCTTCCCCCGAACGCTCTCGCAACCATCCACCCGACTGCCAAACCCCACGTTCGCTTTTCCGGAGCAGTTCTATGAAAGCCAAGAGAATCCTCATTCCCGATGGTCGGCCACCCAGGAAACCGGGCGGCCAGCGAAAACAACATCTCCCGTCAGGCAAGAACCAGATCATCGTTACCTCACGCCAGCGCAATGAAGCGATCGGGCTCGTGCTGATCGGAACAAGCGCATTCTCACTCTCCCTGCTTCACTATCTGAACACCTCAAAGGCCTTGCCTGCAGTGACGACGCTCTCCGTTTACCTGGGGATGGGCGTGTTCATTGTTCCGACGTTCGTTGGAGTCTGGGGAATACAGCGTTTTCTCGACCGATCATTCGACAATCTGAACACCCGGATAGCAGGCTGCAGCTCTGCCCTTGTTTTCGGCCTTGGCCTTCTCGGCCTGGAAGGCGGGAAAATCGGAACACTGGCTTTCGGAAGCGTTGCAAAGCATTTCGGAAATGCCCCCACGACGGTGCTGTTCGCCTTCTTCTTCATGGCATCCGTCATTTTTGCCCTCGATATTGTCTACAAAGATCTTCTCATGGCAGGGATCGTGGTCGGCCGCATCATCCTGAGGGTTCTCTCCGCTGCCTGGGAAGCCACGCTCACACTTCTCGGCATGGGGATAGACGCATTCAGAAGCACCGTCACCGTCCTCACCCTCGCCGGACGGTCGCTGATAGCCATGCTCAGGCCCCCGCCCCTCGATGAGGCGCGTGAAGCCATCGGCAAGTTGCTCACCTTTGAATCAGGGATGATCCCCGCAACGAGCGCCGGCAATACGACTCCTCTCGATATCGAGCTCGACGGCGCCCCGACGTCCGACGCGGAGATTTCAAGCCGGTCGACGCTTTCCCCTGCGACTCCTTCGCGTGACATCGTCACCCCGGATGCTTCCGCGCCCTCCCCGGCCCCCTCCCCCACCCCGGCTTCAATTTCCAGCGATGAGGGCGAGGCCGCGCGTTCGGTTCCTGCAACCTGCATGTTCCAGATCCACGTCCAGGACCTCTCAACCGGTCTCTGTATGCCCACTCCCCGGGCACTTCCGATTCCGACCGATCCGCAGGAGATCATCTCCGACCCCTTGTCGTATGCGCGCGAATCCGCCGTTCCGGAAGATTCTCAGATATCCGTTCAGGAAGAAGGAAAATCCCAAGATCCCATGGATTTTTCGACGGAGTCCGATGTACGAGAAGAACTCATCGTCGATATCGAACTGGAAGACGCCGAGGCGAACGCTCCTGTCTCCCTCGATACCCACCCCATCGATCGCGATCTCAAGAATCTCAATGAAATCGCCGCACCGGCATCGGAAATTCTTCATGAAGCCGAACTTCCGCCCCTCGACCTGCTCACCGTCCCGCCGGAGCGAACTCCCGAACCGCCGGCGGATCTTGTCCAGCGGTCCGAGAACCTCCTCAAAAAGCTCGAGGAGTTCAACATCAAGGCGGAGATCATCGCCGTCGTCGAAGGACCGGCCGTCTCCCGATTCGAACTGAAACCCGGCCCCGGCGTCAAATCGGCCAAGATCCTTGGCGTGGCGAACGACATCGCCATGTCGCTTGCGGCAAGCATCCGCATCGAAGCCCCCATTCCTGGCAAGAGCGCGATCGGCATCGAGATTCCGAACGCGAAACCGACCCCCGTGTTTTTCTATGACCTGGTGAAGAACGAGAATTTCCGCGCGAAACACACGATTCTCAATCTCGCTCTCGGCAAGACCATCAGCAACCAGCCGGTGTTCGCCAACCTGGCCGATATGCCGCACCTGCTGATCGCGGGCCAGACCGGCGCCGGCAAGTCCGTCTGCATCAACACGATCATCGCGAGCATCCTGTTCCAGGCCCGCCCCGACCAGGTCAAGATGGTCATGATCGACCCGAAGCGGGTCGAACTGTCGTCCTACAACGGCATCCCCCACCTGATGGCCCCCGTCGTCACCGACCCGAAGAAGGCGTCGGCGGCGCTGCTCTGGGCGATCGAGGAGATGATGCGCCGGTATGAGCTGATGGAAACCTGCGGCGTCAGAAATATCGCAAGCTATAACGAAGATCTTCCGAGGCTCCGCGACTCGATCAACCCGGATCTCGAACCCCTGCCGTATCTGGTTCTGATCGTTGACGAACTCGCCGACCTGATGATGACGGCTTCGGCCGAGGTCGAAGGCTCGATCTGCCGGCTGGCCCAGATGGCCCGCGCCGTCGGCATTCACCTCGTGATTGCGACGCAGAGGCCGTCCGTTGACGTTCTGACCGGCATCATCAAGGCGAACCTGCCGACCCGCATCGCCTTCGCCGTCGCCTCCCAGGTCGATTCGCGCACCATCCTCGACGGCAAGGGCGCCGAATCCCTGCTCGGAAAGGGCGACATGCTGTTCGCGTTCAAGGGGCAGAAGCCCCTCCGCATCCAGGGTGCCTACATTTCCGACCGCGAACTTCAGGCCCTGACGGATTTCGTCCGGAGCCAGGGCACGCCTGAATACATCGACATCACCCCGACGAAAACCGACGACGAGGATGACGAGGACGAACCGCAGGAAGAAGACGCCGGAGCCGACGGCGACAGCGGCCTGATGGCGCAGATCAGGACCTATCTGGCGACGCAGGATAAAACCTCGACAAGCATGCTTCAACGCAAATTCAAGATCGGATATAATAGGGCCGCGCGCATCATGGATCTTCTCGAAGAGAAGGGGATGGTGAGCCCCCTGGATGGCTCGAACAAACGCCGGGTGTTACGGAAGGAGTAGTTCTCGATCATGAGCAAGATCGTCTGCCCATTTCTCGGATTCACAACCGAAGCCGACCGAACTGAAAAACCCTGCCTGCTCGAGAAGTGCACGTTCTACAACACTTCCGAAGCCTGCTGCACGTTTCACGAGATCGGCAAGGCGTCCCGCGAGTATCTCGTTTCGCTCAAGAAACTCGCGGAACAGAACGAACTGATCCTCCTCCGCGACCGGTGCGAAAGCTTCACGCCCGACGAGAAGACCGAGCGCATGGAATTGTACATGTCGCAGGGGCAGCTTTCGAAGGCCAAGGGCGATCTCGAGCGCGCGACGCTCGATTTCAAGAAGGCCCTCATCCTCGATCCGGCCAACCCGAGAGCCCACCAGACCCTCGGAGACATATACTCCGTGCAGGGCATCTTCGACGAGGCCATCTCGGCCTACAAGAACGTGCTCCGGTGCGATCCCGACAGCGGAGAGACCTGGATCAAGCTCATTCTCCAGTATCGCGCGATGTATTCCCATCTTCCGCATCGCGAGGCGCTGTATGCCGAAGTCACCCAGAAGCTTCGCGACGAGTTGCGCGCCCTCGAGAGTCAGTCGATGGCGAACTGCATCACGGGCTTCATCATGCTTATCCTTCACTCGATGGATCCCGACACGTTCAAGACGCAGCGCGATGAAGCGCGCCTCCTGATGGAGCGTGCCCTGGAAATCAACCAGGCCAACATGTGGGCCCACCTGGGCATGAAGGACATCCTCTTTTACGAACAGGCCTACGATGCAGCGATCGAGCAACTGACCCAGGCGATCCAGGTCGTCCCGGAAAATCCCCGCCTGTATTTCGAGCTCGGCGAGTGCCACCTGCTCGCCCAGGTCGAGAGACCGATGATCCAACAGACGGCCCTTCAGAACGCCTACGACGCCTACAAGCAGGCGATGCGCCTCGACCCGACATACGCGCCGGCCTACTTCCGCGTCGCCTTCGTGAGCGAGCAGCGCGCGGCCTACGACCAGGCGATCGAGTTCTACCAGCAGGGGCTGACCCTCAACCCCACGAACATCTTCGCCCATTTCCGCCTCGGCCGCATCTACGCCCTGAACGGCATGCTGGACCTCGCCTCGTCGCGATTCCGCGAGGTGATCTCCCTTTCCTCGCGACTCCGCATCGAGAATTATCAGGAAGGCTATATTTTCAACAAGCTCCGATTCTTCAAGGAAGCGAACGCGCTCGGCGCCTGGATTGAGCTCGGCAACATCCTCACCAAGCGACGCCAGTATTCCGAAGCCCTCGAGGCCTACCAGAAGGCCCTCTCGATCGACCGCAACAGCACGCTCGCGGTCGTGAACCAGATCAATCTGTACAAGCTCCAGAGCCAGGATGCGAAGGATGTCGAAACGACCTACGACCGCTACATCGACCAGTACAAGAACGCGGCGATGGTCGATCCGCAAAGCCCGATCGTCCACTTCGCCCACGCCTACGCCTGCCAGGTGTTCCCCTCGAAGATGCCTGAAAAGCAGGAGGAGCGCCTCGAACAGTCGCTGAACGGCTACCAGCTGGCGATCAACCTCGACCCGAACTTCAAATGGGCCTACTGGGGTCTCAAAGACGCGTATCTGACCCCGATTGCCGGCGGTTCGCCCCTGTATGACGAAGCCGTCGAGGCCTGCCGCCAGGTCGTCGCGCTGGATCCCGAAGATCCCCGCGGGTATTACGAACTCGGCACCGTCTACTGCCGCATGGGACAAATCGAGCTCGCGCAGGAGAATTTCAACCTCGCGATTCAACACGATATGATGTATATCCCAGCATATTTCAGCATGGCCGAAATCCGGCGGAGAGCCGGCACGTTCGACGATGCGATCAAGCTGTATCAGCGCGTCATCCGCATCAATCCGAATTATGCCCGGGGCTATTTCGAACTCGGCGATGTCTATAAGGAAACGGGTCAGAACGAAAAAGCCCTCAGCAACCTCCGGAAGGCGGTCGAACTCGATCTCGACTACCTCGACGCCCATTTCGCGATCGGTGAGATTTCCTTTGCGGAAGGGAACGACGAGAACGCCCTGATGCGTTTCCGCCGCGTCCTCGAACTCGATCCCCACCACGCGATCGCCCACAACCGCCTCGCGCAGATCCAGCACCGCCGCGGCCAGCGCGAAGACGCGATATCGTCGTACAAAGCCGCCATCGAACTCGCGGCCGATCCCACCGGGCCGCAGTTCGACCTGGCCAGACTATACGGCGAGATGGGCAACTGGGCCGAGGCGCGTGCCATTCTCGAAACCGTTCTCAAGGCCAATCCGAAGCATGTCGAGGCGACGATCGCGCACGCCGAAGCCCTCGAACGGCTCGGTAACAACGATCAGGCCGAACGCCAGTATCTCAAGGCCATCGAGATTTCGCCCGACAGCCTGCTCGCCCACGAACGGCTCGCCCTGCTGTACGAGCGCACAGCCCAGATCTACAAGGCCGAAGACGAGTTCACCAAGGTCGTCCGGATCGACCCGCACCACATCAGCGCCCAGATGTCGCTCGCGCAGATCTTCATCACCCGCGACCTGCTCGACAAGGCTCTTGACGCCCTTCACTGCGTCGTCGACATCGAGCCCAAGCATCTCCAGGCGCACCTCGAACTCGCCCGCATCTACGCGCTCAAGAGTGTTCCCGACAAGGCGGTCGCCGAGTACCGGTCGGCCCTCGAGATCGATCCGAAGCGCATTTCCGCCCATCTGAAACTCGCCGAGGTCTATCTCGCCGAGGAGAAAAACGTCGAGGCGATGGGCCAGTTCAAAGCGGCCCTCGATCTCGACCCCAACATTCCCGACGCCCTCTCGGCCTTGGGCGATCTGTATTACAACGGTGAAACCTACGACCACGCCGGATCGTGCTACCGACGCCTCGTCGAACTCGATCCGCAGAACCACACCGCCCGCTTCCGGCTCGCGGAGAGTTATTACCACCTTGGAGATCTCGAAAAGGCGCTCGACGAGTATCTCAAAGTCGCCGAGATCAACGAGGAACGCGTCGATGCGCTTATCCGACTCGGCAAGATCTACACTTCGCTGGAGAAATGGCAGGAAGCCGCCAAGTATTTCAAGAAGGTCTTCAACACCGACCCGCAGAACGCCGCGATCCACTTCGAGCTCGGCAAAGTGTACGACCACCTGAATATGCTCTCGGACGCCCTCACCGAGTTCGACACGGCCCTCAGCTCCGACCAGAACAACGCCGAGATCGTGACCCGGATGGGCCTCATCCATCGCAAGCAGGGCAATCTCGACATGGCGATCGAGCGGTTCCTCGCTTCCATCGACCTCGACCCGAAGAACCCGGTCCCGCACCAGGAACTGGGCAAGGCGTACATCAACAAGGGGCGCGTGGACAAGGCCATCGCGGAGTTCAAGGAAGCCGTACGGCTCGCCCCAGACGACCTGAACGTCAACATCGAGCTGGCCAAGGCCTACGCGAGCCAGGGCATCCTCGACGAGGCAATCGAGTGTTACCGCAAGGTGATCAGGATCGAGCCGAACAACGCCATGGCCCACTTCGAGCTCGGGAGCCTCTACTCAAATCAGGGGAATATCGATGAATCCATCGCCGAATACCGCTCGACGATCGCCCTCGCGCCGTCGAACGCCCGCGCGCACCTCGAACTCGGCCGCCATCTGCGTGACAAGGGCTCTTCCGCCGAGGCGGTCGCGGAGTTTCTGAGGGCCATCGAGCTCGATCGGAACAACCCGGTCATCCACTACGAGCTCGGCGACGTGTACTACCGCGAAGGCGAGTTCACCTCGGCTCTCGAGATGTTCAACAAGACGCTGCAGCTCCAGAGCGATTACGTCGACGCTTACCAGAAACTGGGAACGATCAACGCCCACCTGGAAGACTGGGCGAAAGCGCGCGAGTTCTTCAAAAAGGCGATCGACCTCGAGGCCGACAACTACTCGGTGTACAGCGAACTGGGCGAGGCGTGCGACAAGCTCGAGGACACTGACGGCGCCATTGAGGCGTTCGAAAAAGCTCTCCAGTTCAAACCCGGCAACGTGAACATCATCTATCGTCTCGGAGCCAAATACAAGGTGAAGGGCGATTTCCAGAAGATGCAGGATCTGTACGGCAAGGCCGTCGAGATGACGCCGCGCAACGCCCTGTTCCACTTCGAACTCGGAGAGGCCCTGCGCAATCTCGGCCAACTCAACGAGGCGATGGAACGCTACGAGGAGGCGCTCACGCTCAACGCCGACCTGATCGAGTGCATTTACGCGCTCGGCGGCATTTACTGGGAGAAGCAGTATTACGACAAGATGGTGACGCTGTACAAGAAAGCCATCGGACTGTATCCGACCAACAGCCGGGCGCACTTCGAACTCGGCAAAGCGTATCGCCGGAAGTTCAAGGTCGCCGAGGCGATCGACGAGTTCAAGAAAGTCATCAATCTCGATTCGAACCAGCCGGAAGTGCATTTCGAGCTCGGCAGCCTGTATCAGGAAAACGGCATGACGCGCGAAGCCATCGAGTGTCTCAGAAAAGCGACGCAGCTCGATCCGAAGAACGGCGAGGCCTTCTTCCTGCTCGGTAAGTGCTACGAGGAAACGGGCGACCGGGAAAAAGCCACGGCGTCCTTCGAAAAAGCGAAGGTCATGATGACGGGCAACCTCGAGATCCTCGTGAAGCTCGGTTCCGAGTATCTCGAGAAGGGGAAGTGCGAAGAAGCGCTGGTCGAGTTGAAGAAGGCGGCAGCCATGGAAAAACCCACCAGCGAGGTGTATTATCTCATGGGCAAGGCCTACCGGAAGCTCGGCAACAGCGAAGAAGCGATCAGGGCCTTCGAAAAAGCCGACGAACTGCAGTCGGCCGCTTCCTGACCACAACGGACACAGCATCAAGAATAGAACGACGAGGAGCGCAGACAGATGATCAGCCGCTGGGAAATCCTTCTCGAGAAGGGCCAGGCATACTTCGATCTGAAGCAGTATGAGAAGGCAGTCCAGACATTCGTTCAGGTATTGAAGGACAATCCTGACCATGTGCCGACGCTGAGAATGAAGGCGGAGTGCCACCAGGCGCTCGGGCAGAACGCCGATGCGATCCAGACCCTGGAGCTTCTCGTTGCGAAGGAACCCGGCGATCCGGCTGTGCTCCGCGCTCTCGGCCAGCTTCTGATGGCCGCCGGCAACGTCGACAAGGCTGTCGACCTGTTCGACCAGGCCCTGCGCAGTCATCCCGACGACGCCCGTCTGCAACTGGAGGTGGGGAAGCTCCATCTGAGCCGCGGGAACGTTGACAAGGCCGAGGAGCATTTTCGGTCGGCGGCCGAAGCCGACGCTTCGTGCGTCGAAGCGACGATCGAACTGGCCCGGCTGGCCATCGCCCGCGACAACGTGAACGGCGCCGTCGAGCTGTATCTGAAAGCCCTCGAATCATCCCCCGACAATGCCCAGCTGCACTTCGAACTCGGCGAGGCCTACAACCTGAACGGCCAGTACAACGACGCCCTGATGGAATACAAGAAAGCCGAGTATATCGACCCGAATAATCCCGACGTCCATTTCCGCATCGGAAAGGATCTCGAATCCAAGGGCAAGCTCGAAGAGGCCCTGGAAAAATACCAGGCCGTCAAAGAGCTCTCGAAGGACAACCTGGAAGTCTGTTACCGGTGCGGCAAGCTCTGGCAGCGACTCGACAAGCCCGACAAGGCGATCGCGGAGTTTCTCGAGATCGTCAGGATCAAACCCGACTGGCTCGAGATCCGGTATGAGCTCGCCCAGTTGTACGCGTCGAAAGGCGCATTTGACGAACAGATCAGGCAGTATGAGGCGATCGCCGAGATGGATTCCGGCTCAGTCGACGTCATGTTGAACCTGGCCGCCGGATACGAATCGGCAGGCCGGCTCGACAAGGCGCTCGATGCGTATCACAAGGCGTTCCATGCGGATCCCGAGAATCTCAGCGTAGCCGAGAAAATATACGAACTGGTCTTGTCAGGCGCCCCCTCCGATCCCGTGATGGACGCGCTCGAAGCGTTGTCCGTCCAGCGCCCCGATGACGCCAACCTGTTCCTCCTCCTGGCTCGCACCTATCGGGACCGGGACATGATGGACGAAGCAAACGCGTACTATACGCGCGTCCTGGAACTCGAACCGGACCGCGCGGAGATCAAGGGAGAACTGCGGGAAATCTACCGTTCGAAAGGCCTCGTGGCTGAAGAGATCGACGCGATTACCCATCTGCTCGAAGCCGAACCCGACAACCTCCAACTCTGGATCGACCTCGAGAACCTCCAGAGCCAGGCCGGCCGGAAGAAGGAACTGATTTCCACCCTCCGGTCTCTCATGCGGCTGAACCCGTCGGTCACCTGGTCGGTCAAACTCGGAAAAATCTACCAGGAGCTCGGCCAGAACGACGAGGCGATCACCTCCTTCAAACGCGCCCTGGAGCTCGATCCTCAGGATCCGTCGCCACATTACGCCCTCGTCGATCTGTACAAGGAAAAAGGGCTCAACGAGAAAGTCATCGAGTCGTATCAGGCGATCATCCGGGTCGATCCGAACAATCTTCAGGCCCATCTCGAGCTTGGAGCGCTTTACAAGCAACTCGGGAGAATCCAGGAACAGATCGCGTCCCTCAAGCGCGCCATCGATCTCGGCGCGCGCGAACCGATGCTCTTCCTCGAACTCGGCTCGCTTCTGCAGCAGAACAACCGGATGGAGGAAGCCGGCCAGGCCCTCCAGCAGGCGAAGGAACTCGCCCCCGACGACCGGCGGATCACCGACCGGCTCGTCCAGATCTACCTCGCAGCCGGCAACGACCAGGCGGCCATTCTCGAACTCGAGGGCCTGCGCCAGCGCGATCCGGAAGATATCGACATCTATATCAAACTCGCCAGGATCTACCTCGGGAGAAATCAGCACGCCGAAGCACTGGAGCTATTGAACCAGGCCCGCACGGTCGCGCCGCAAAACCTGGACGTCGCGGTCGAACTGGGGAAGCTGTACATCGCCGGAGAGCAGTTTGCCGAAACCATTCAACTGATGAAGGAGATCAGGAGCATCGCTCCGACCGACAGCCGTTTCACGGCGCTGATCTCCGAAGCTTACGCGAAGTCCGGCGAACAGGAGATGGCGATTCTCGAGTTGAAACAGCTGATCGCCCAAGATCCCTCGAACATCGACGCGAGAGTGCAGCTCGGGCGGGTATATTCGATCGCACGGATGTTCGACCAGGCAACCATGATGTTCAAGGAAGTCATCAGGGAAGCCCCGTCCGACCCGACCGGGCACATCGAGCTCGGCCGGATCTATGTGACGATGGGCAACGAATTCAACGATGATTCCATGGTCGATAACGGCATGAACGAGCTCCAGGAAGCCGTCAGAGTCAGTCCCGACTCGGCCGCGGCCCATTACGAGCTCGGCATGGCGCTCAATGCCAAGAAACGAATCGAAGAGGCGTTCGCGGAGTTCGAAACCGTCCTGCGCATCGACCCCCTGCACATCCAAGGCAAGGAGATGTTCGACCAGCTGTCGAAGGTCAAGCTTTCCAACCAGGCATCGGAAGGCCTGAACCAGGCTCGGGTTTTCAACGAGCGCGGCATGTTCAAGAACGCGATTCTCGAATACGAGAACGTCCTGCGCATGGCCCCGAACAACGAAGTCGCCTGGTATGAACTCGGCCTCGTCCACCTCGAATTGAACCAGACGGACAACGCCCTCGAATGCTTCGCTAAGGCGAAGGAGCTCAAACCGGAATATCTTGAAGTATATATCGCTCTGGCCAAGACCTACCTGAAGATCGAACAACCCGACAACGCATCGATGGAGCTCCAGGAGCTCCTCGGCATCGAGGCGAACCATTACGAAGGCCTCGTCATGCTCGGAAAGATCTTCCAGCAGAAAGGCTGGGCAGATGAAGCCATCGAGCGGTTCGAGGCCGCCGTTCAGATCGATCCGTACGGGCTCGATCCGGTTCTCCAGCTCGCCATTCTGAACAAGGAAAAGAACGATTTCGACGCGGCGAAGCGGTGGTTCCAGAAAGTCATCGACCTCGACGCCGGAAACGCGATCGCGACCGACTTTTTCGCCAATCTGAGCGCTTCGCAGCGCACCCAGGAAATCGACGACGCGATGAAGAAGGCGCAGGAGGCCGAGAAGAGCGGCGACATCGACGCCGCGATCATGCATTACGACAGCATCATCGATCTCGACACGCGCAATCTCGAAGCGCGCTACCACCTCGGCAGGCTGTACGAATCGAAGAACATGTTCGACGAAGCCACGTTCGAGTACGAGCAGGCCATTTCCTATGACCAGGAGGACCGGTTCAAGGACATCCCGGTCAGGCTTGGCGATCTGTACACCAGGAAGGGCAAGATCGTCGAGGCCGTCGAGGTGCTTCACAAGGCAAAGAGGAACTTCCCGACCAACCTGAATGTGCGCATTCAGCTGATCACACAGCTCAAGTTCAAGGTCATGAACAATTTTCACACCGCCGACGAGCTTTCCGAGCTGAACGCGAAAATCCGCGAAGCGGCCAACAAGAACCAGACTCCGCAGGACTGGCTCGAACTCGGTCTTTTCGTGTCGAAGGGTCTGGACACGACCATTTCCGAGGAGGACGCGATCTCGCAATCGATCGAGTGTTTCGAGAAAGTCATCCAACTCGACGCGAACAACTCCTTCGCCATGCTCGAACTGGCCAAAGTGTACTACCGGAAGAACCTCTTCGACCAGGTCGAGGCGACCTACAAGAAGATCCTCGAGCTCGACCCGGAGAACATCACCGTCCATCGGAGAATCGCAGACCTCTACTCACAGCAGCACCGGTTCCAGGAAGCCATTTCCGAGTATCGGCAGTTGATCGAGCTCGAGCCGGCAAACGGCGAATACCACATGAAGATCATCGATCTTCACAAGGAAACCCACGCGAAGGACGAGGGCCGCGCCAAGCAGTTCTTCCAGATCATCGCCGACCTGAAAGCCAAGGTCGAACAGAATCCGAAGGACTCGATGAACTGCTTTGCGCTGGGGTACGCCTACATCACGCTCAGCTCGGGTTTCACGCCGTCCGAGGAAGAGCAGCAGTGGGCGGTCTACTACTTCAAACAGGCGAACGCGGCCGACCCGAACAATCTCTGGCCGTACTGGGGCCTGAAGATCGTCTACAACAAGCAGTCGATCTCGGGAAAGCACATGTACGACGAGGCCATCGCAATCTGCAAGAAGGCCCTCAAGGTCGACGAGAACAACCCCCGCGCGCACTACGAGCTTGGCGAGGCCTACAACGAGAACTACGACCACAACATGAAGAACGAGGCGCTCAACGAATACCGCCGGGCGATCCAGCTGGCGCCGGATTTCGTGGATGCGCATTTCAGGCTCGCAAGCATCTATCGCGTCAAGAACATGTTCGACAAGGCCGTCGAGGAATACAACAAGGTTATCGAGCTCGATCCGACGAGCATCCTGTCGAAAGATGCGAAACGCTCGCTGGTTCATATCGAACGATCTCGCGGAGAAGGCTGAGCAAACCTTGATCTTTGGGGCGACCCCGTGTATCTTGTGAGCCATGAAGTTTCACCTGATCTCGCTGGGATGCCCGAAGAACACGGCTGATTCCGAAGTCGTCGCCGCCGATCTCGAACGGCGCGGACTCGTCTGGGTCTCGTCCGCCGACGAGGCGGATCTCGTCCTGATCAACACCTGCGGGTTCATCAAGGACGCCAAGGAAGAGTCGCTTCGCACGGTCATGCAGGTGCTCGCGCTCAAGGACGAGCGACCCGAGCTTCGCGTGGCCGTTTTCGGCTGCATGATCAAGCGGTACCGCGACGAGATCGCGAAGGAGATTCCCGAGATCGACCTGGTGTTCGAGTTCTTCTCCGGCTGCGAACTCGACGGGATGATCTCCCGGATCACCGAGACGCCGCGCCCGCCCCGCGCCGGCCGCAACACATGGGTTCCCTCCGCGCGCAGGTTCACCCCCCCGCACATCGGGTTTCTCAAGATCGCCGAAGGCTGCAGCAATCATTGCGCCTACTGCGCCATCCCCGGAATCCGCGGCCCGTTCCATTCGAGACCGTTCGCCGAGATCATCCGCGATGCCGAACGACTTGCGGCCACCGGCGCCAAGGAAGTCAACATCGTGGCGCAGGACACGACGCGCTTCGGAACGGATCACGGCGGAGCCTGTCGTTTGCCGGAGCTGGTCGAAAAACTGGGGGCCGTTCCCGGCATCGACTGGATTCGCCTGCACTACCTGCATCCGGCACGGGTCACCCCCGATCTGCTTGATGACCTGTATCGCCTCCCCAAGCTGGTACCCTACTTCGACATTCCATTCCAGCACGCTTCGGATCGCATGCTGACGCTGATGAACCGCGGCACCGACCGGCGTCACCTCGTGTCGCTGATCGGACACATCCGCCGCACCTGGCGGAAGGCGACGATCAGGACGACGTTCATCGTCGGGTTCCCGGGCGAAACCGATGAGGATTTCGCCCAGCTGATCGAGTTCATCCAGGAGCACCCCATCGACCGGGTCGGCGCTTTCCCCTACTCTCCCGAAGACGGCACGCCGGCCCTCAAGATCAGGCCGCGCGTCCTGAAACCGGAGAAAACCCGCCGGCTCGATGAACTGATGACGCTCCAGCAGGTGCTTTCGGCGGAGCGCAATCAGAAACTCGTCGGGTCGCTCCAGCACGTCATGGTCGATGTCGTCGAGAATGGTGCCGCGACCGCGCGTCTTCCCGGCGACGCATGGGAAGTCGACAATACGGTCACATTCGCGGCGAAGGCAAATATAACGCCTGGCGATATAATAAAAGTAAAAATTTTATCCGCCGACGCCTACGACTTCGCCGCCGAGGTCCACGGATGACCCTTGCCACGAAGCTCACGTTCATGCGGGTCGCGGCGATTCCGGTCTTTCTCGGGGCCTTCCTCTGGAGCGGGCCCGACACGCCGAACGGCGACTGGGGAAAGATCGTCGCCACCGTCACGTTCATCCTGGCCGCCATCACCGATTACTACGACGGCGCCGTCGCCCGCTGGTACAAGGAGGAGACGACGTTCGGCAAGTTCATGGACCCCATCGCCGACAAGCTGCTCGTTTCGACGGCGCTCATCGCGATGGTCGAATACCGCTCCATCACGTTCACTCCGGCCTGGGTGGCCATCGTCATCATCGCGCGCGAGTTCGCCGTCACGGGATTGAGGCTGATCTGCACGCCGAAGGGGATGGCCATCGAAGCCAGCAATCTCGGCAAATGGAAGACGACGGCCCAGCTCACGGCGATCATCACGGCGCTGGTGTTCATCAGCGCCCGCGTGATTCTCTATAGTTGGAACTACACGGAAGCGGCGGCGGTCTTCGCCGTCTATCACGGGCCGATCGTCCAGGTTCTCATGATGATCGCCGTCATCATGACCGTCTATTCAGGATATGATTACCTCAAACGAAACTGGCACCTTCTCGACGAGTGAAACGCCCGGCGGGCGTCTGCTCAGCCTCCTGTCGGCCGGAGGCGGGTTCGGCTATATCCCGGTCGCCTCGGGAACATGGGGCAGTCTCCCCGGCATCGCGATCTTTCTGCTGACGCGCGACCTCGCCGCATGGCTGCAGGTCGTCCTGTTTTTCTTCGGATGTCTCGCCGCGATCGGCTTGGCCGACCGTTCCGAGCGCATCTCCGGCATCCGCGATCCCAATTTCGTGGTGATCGACGAAGTCGTCGGGATGTGGGCCACCCTGCTGTTCCTCTGGCGGGCCGATCTCGCCGTGCTCGTCGCCGGCTTCCTGCTGTTCCGGGCGTTCGACGTCCTGAAATTCTACCCCCTGAACATTTTCGAAAGTTTCAGGGGCGGCGTGGGCATCGTCCTCGACGACGTCGCCGCGGGCATGCTGGCGAACATCGTGATGCGGATCGTGCTGCTGTCGGGCATCCTGTAACGCCGACGATCGTCCCTGGCCGATCGATTGAGGGGCATCGCGATGCGCCCTTTCGCTCAGGAGTTACACGACGATCACTCGCATGATCGATGCCGTTCGTGCTGGGCCTGCCGAAGCACGAATGCTCTCCTCATTCGACTGGCTCAGGGCGGTCGGGAGCATCATGTCGATGCGGATACAATATATATTATTCGTGATATTTGCCGCCTATCACATGAGGCGCGCAAAACCCTGCGTCGCGGGGCGGATCGCAATCAGCCGCTTCCAGACGATACGACATGGATTATATCCGCAAAAATAAAGCCGGGCCCGGGGAAGTTCCCCGGGCCCAGTTATCGGGACTGGATCAGATCAGAACTGGACCTTCTGGTCGACGACCGGAACCAGGTCGGCGCCGATGACGGTCACGTAACCGCCGTCGTTGCGGACGAGAGGCATCGACAGGTTGGCGATGCCCTGCTCGTTCGTGGTTCCGACCCGGGCGTTCTCGATGCGCTCGGTGTAGAAGGTGACGCGGGCATTGCTGACCGGCTTGCCTTCGGCATCGACGACCTTGGCGGTCAGGTTGACGCGGTCTTCTGCCTTGGCGGCTTCAACCGAGACGTTGACGGCCGTGGGAGCCTTGAAGCGGGCCAGCATCGTTCCGTCGCCGAACAAGTGCCACTGCTCGAACATCATGACGCCGCTTTTCTTCGGATCGGTTCCGTAGATCTCGAGCCCCTTCATGATGCCGTTGAAGGCGAGACCGCCGACGGTCTTGTAGAGTTCGTTCACGGTGTAGTTGTTGTTGATTTCCTTCTGCACGTCGCAGGGAGGAACCCATTCCATGTTGGTGCTGGCGGCGAAGATCGCGACGGCGCCCTTCGGGTCCTCGATGCTGCCGGCTTTCATGAAGGCCTCGGCGAAGCATTCCATGTTGACGAAGTTGCCGTTCACGCAGGCGACGTCCCAGATGATGGGCGTCTTCCAGCCGTTCTTCAGCTGAGAGCAGTCGGAGACGCCGAAACCGGTGGTGACCCAGGTGGTGTTGCTGCCGTGGCCGATGTAGTTGATCAGGCTGCGTCCCTCGGCCATGCCGGAGAACACCATGGCCTTCGTGGCCTTCGGGGCGTAGACTTCGTCAACCGAGGAGAACTGGCCCTTGAGCAGCGCATCGCGGATCCAGCCGGCGCGGACGAAATCGGTCGGATTGCCTTCGTTGCTGGCGATGCCCATTCCCTTGCCGTACCAGGCTGCTTCGGCGCCGGTGGAGGGGAACTGCTCATAGTTCACGAACTTGGCGACCTGGTAGGCAACGGCTTCCGGGGTGGTCGCAGAGAGGCGGCTGATGATGCAGTCCGGCACGTGATCGTCGCCGGCGAGCTTGGTGTAGCACGGATCGGAGTCCGCGTTTTCCCTCACGCCCTTGAGGGTGGGAACCTGGGCGGCATCGCCGACCAGCATGATGTGGGTCAGGCCGCCCTTGTTGTAGTCAGCCTGAATATAGTTCTTGATATCGACGGCGGTATTGCCGACGCTGCTCATCTTCACGAGAGCGACATCGAGACCGCACTTCTTCTTCCAGGCGACGAACGGGCCCATCGCGTCGGCGAAGGCGTCGGCGGTGATGATCAGCAGGCGGCCGTTTTCCTCGAGGCGGGGCAGCCGGGTGGCGGCCTTGTCGAAGTTCGCGAACACGCTGCGATAGATCGGCTCGTAGTAACTGCTGATGCGCTGGGCGGAGCGGAGCGCGTTGGTGGAGGCGGCGCCGCCGACGATCGAGATATTCATGCGGCGATGCACGCGGAGTTTGTTCTGAACCGGATTGTATTGTACCGGGTTCACGAGCAGGCGAACGCCGCGGATATCGCGCATGATGAAGGGCTCGCTGAGAGCGACGAGTTCGTTATCGGCGGGATACCAGCGATCCTGGCCGTAGACATCGCCGTATTCGAACGGAACGGTGTTCGGATCGACATTGCGGGTGATGTTGCCCTTGCTGGGCACGACGCGCGCATCGAGGTCGATGATCTCGGACTGGACGGGCTTCACGCGAAAAACCGGGTTTTTGAAAGGATCGACCATGACCATCGCCGTCAGCCTGGGAAGCTGGGGGCAGGCCTTGTCGAGAGAGATCGAGCCGTTCGGAATCGTGATCGAAAGGGCTTTCTGGCCCGCCGCCTCACAGGCGTCGATCGCAACCTCGGGAACATCGACCTCGACTTCGGTGTTGAAGCCCTTGACGGCCTTGATGTTGATGCCGGGAGCCGCGAACGCACCGCCGGCCGACGCAAAACAGAGCGCCGCTGCCAGGAAAGAACCAAAGAAACGCTTCACGAGATTCCTCCTTGATAAAATATGATCTGAAAACGATGACCAGATTCTTTGAGTATACCCATAATTTCAGGGTACGGCAAATTCACCGTTTTTCTTCTCGGAACAAGTATCGGCGTTCCCGTCCTCAAACGGAAGGGAATAGCCCGAGAACGCAACAGCGATGATTTCTCTGCAGATATCACTTTCTGCCGCCGGCAGGGGGTACCGCGACCGGCAAACCCGGTTCGGGAAGGGGCGGCAAGGAGCTTGTTCGCTCAGAAGTCCAGGGCATGGAGAAAAGAACCATTTCCTCCCCTCCCCCGGTGACGTTTCGCTCGATGGTGAACCGCATGAGCGGTTTGAAAAAGCCTAGGCGGGCGACGACCTCGGGATACCAGTAGGGGAAAATCAGGAGATATTCGGGCTTCACGTCTTCGAGAAAGGCATCGATCCGGCCGGCTCGGTTCGAGGGAATGGCCTGCGGAGTAATCAGTCCCTCAAGATCGATCAGGCGGCGGCCGGAAAAATAGCCCATCGCGCCGACGTCGTTGATCGCGACCGCCCCACCCTTCGGCAGGCGTTCTCCAAACCAGCGCGCGATACGCACCTGCAGGTTGGTGATATTCGAGGTTTCGCGGGCATACGCATCAGCGAGATCGATCTGCCTGTCCGCCGCCGCGAGCAGACCCACGAGCGCGACCGCCCGGATCAGGCGCGGCCTGTCGAGGAGGCGCCGGGCGGCGGAAGCGAACACCGTCGCGGCAGGAACCGCAAGCCATACCGTGTGCGCCAGATACCGTCCATGAAAGGCGGAATACGATTCGGGTGCGGCGATCAACGCGACGAGCACGGCCTGCACGGGGAGGCTCGCCCAGGCAAACCAGGCCGTCTCGACGCTTCCACGCTCGAGGCGCTCCTTTCTCGATATGAACCAGAACGACGGCGCCAGGAGGCAAGCGACGAGCGCGACGACGTTTTCGCCGAGCAGGAAGGCCAGCGATTCGCCCAGCGCCTTCGCGCATCCCGCAAAGGTCGCGGCTGGAATCCCGGACCAGTCGCCGGTTCTTGCCATCGCCGGAAGCGCACCGGCGGTCATCTTCGCCTCGAGGGTCGACGGCCACGGTTTCCCGCTGATATATATCATTGATAATATATATAAGGTCACTATCGGAAGAACCCATCCGGCGAGTCGAACCATACCTGAAAGCCGTCCCTGCTCCTCATGCCGGCTCATGAGGAGGACGGCCGCGGCAAGAAAGACGGCATTTTCAGGCCTGGCGATGGTCGCAAGCGCCCAGAGGACGGCGGCAATCCGGCGGGCGCGGCCGGAATTCGCCCCGTTCGCGGCTTCGGCCTGATATGCGGCCGCCCAGGCGCACAGCGCACAGGTAAGCGGCACTTCCATTCCCGAGAGGGCAGCCCATGAAAGCGGATACGCGGCGAGCGTCAGCAACAGCCCGGCGAGCGTTTCCCGAGGAGAAAGCCCCGCCGCGCGCAGGAACCGCCTCGTGCCGGCGATGGCGGCCAGTCCGAGAAAAACGCCGCTCGCCTTGACGCAGGCGATCACCCCGGCCAGGCCGAATCGCGCGGGCAGCAGGTGCAGAGCGGCCAGCCAGAGCGACCAGAGAACGCTCGTCGAGGCCCCGCACGGCTCCCCGGGGTTGACGCCGAAGCCGGCGCCCTGGGCGAGGTTCCGGCCGAAGGTCATGTGTATCCAGGCGTCGTCGAGGGGGAAGCCCCACGGCCGTCCGTTCGCATTCAGGTCGGCGACAAACAGCCAGGCGCAGATGCTCAGAAAAACGATCTCGGGCACCCATGCCGCAAGGAGCGAAGAACGAGCACCCACCCAACCGGGGGCCGGCGTTCCGCTTACCGCCTTCTGCGGGTGGTCCGCAGCGCTCAGGCCGGGATCAGGATCCACAGGAAATACGTCCAGATCGTCACCACGAGGCCGCCCCGGAATGCGCTGGAAAAGCTGTCAACTTCGACGCCCCCGACGATGTCCGAGGCGAAATCAAGCGCGAACGTGTTTACCAGCAGGGAGAGCGCGCCCAGCGACAGCGCCTGGAACACCCGCCAGAGGCCGAGCGTGAAAAACCCGAGAACCAGGTTCACGAAGGTCCCGATCAGGGCCATTGCGATCACGAGCCTCAGCGCCGAGCCGTAGTCCCGGATCTTGATCCCCGGAACCAGCCTGGGCAGCGCCAGAACGGCGACGCTTCCCAGAAACAGGCTGACGGCGGTGGAAATCACTCGCCGCCACCGGAAGCCGGGGCCGGCTTTCTGCGCCTGCGCCGCCTCCGGCCGACGGGCCCCGCCGGCGGCTCGCGATTCAATATCGGAAGATATTCATCAAACAGAAGCTCGACCTGCCAGTTTCTGAATCCGGGGATTTTTTTCATCCCGGCAATCTCGGTCGGTCGCTCTTTTGCCAGCACCCCAAGGACTTCGGGATCGGTCAGCAAAGCCGGCGGCATCCCGAGTCGGGCCGCGACGGCGTTGCGCCGGTCGCGCAGGGCTCTGACGAGATCGCCTTCCCAGGAGGAGAAAAAGTTCTGTTCGTGGCGCGGGCGAGACGGCGGCAACAGGCCCTCGGTGGGGGCTTCCAGGCCGCGCTTGACCGCTTCCTGCACATCGCGGCCGTAGCGGGCGATGAAGTCGCGGCCGATCTGCTTGATGACCGAAAGCCCCGCGAGACTGCGCGGCGCCTGGCGCGCGATATCGAGCAGCGCCTGATTTCCGATCACCATGAAGGGGGCGCGGTCGATCTTTTCGGCGATCCGCTCGCGCAGCGTCCAGACTTCCTTCAGGATCGCTATCTGTCTGATCGGCATGCGGGCGGACCCCTTGATCAGATACGCGTATGGATTATCGTGCATCGGCAGGCGCGGAGAGTTGACGAACCGCTCGGTGAGAACCTCGAACTCCTCCCGGGCCCAATCGAGCCGGCCAAGCCGTTCGAGCTCGGCATACATAGCGTCGCGGATCGGAACAAGGCAGATCGCGTCGAGCAACCCGTATTTGATCATACCCGGCGTCAGCGGCCGGCGCGACCAGTCGCACCGCTGCAGTTTCTTGTCGAGGGGAAAACCGAGATAGCGTTCGGCCAGAGCGCTCAGACCGAGCTCGTTCGAGCCGATCATCTCGGCCGCGATGCGCGTGTCGAAAATCTTCCGAACATGCACGTTGAGCTCGCGGGCGAGAATCGCGGCGTCGTAATCGCCGCCGTGGAACAGCCATTCGCAGTCCCGCTCCTTCGCGAACCGGGCCAGGGGGGAAAAATCGGCGAACGCCTGCGGATCGATCAGCGCGGCGCGCGTGCGCGTGGAAACCTGGACGAGGTTCACGATCGCACGGTATTTGTAAAACCCGGCCGACTCGGTATCGACGGCAACCACGTCGGTATCGGCGACGCTGTCGAGAAATCGGGAAAGCGTGTCGGTGTCTTCGATGATCAGAGCCTCACTGAGAAGAGGCTCGACGTTGTATGATTCCATGCACAGTATTTACCACATCCGGCACGAATTGGCGAGAAGCGCGGCGATTATTTGTGCGTCAGGTGATAACTGCCGTCCCAGTTTTCCGGCGGCGGGTTGATCTTGTATTCCTGGCAGCGGCCGATGTAGGTCTTGCTCGGACCGTCATCGGGCCACCGGGCAAGCACCTCTTCGAATTTGGCGATCGCCTCGTCCCATTTCCGGTCGAGATGCAGCTTGATACCGGTATCGTACAGTTCCGCGAGTTCGCTCCAGCCCGGGGGTTCCTTGCCCTTCTCGCAAACGAGTTCATGCACCTTGACGGGCTCCTTCTTCCCTTTCACGGCCAGAAAGTCGAGGAACCGCGCCGTCACGCGCTCTTTCGCCTGCTGGTAGGTCGCGTCGGAGATCATCATCATCGTGCCGTATTCCTTGTTCGCGCCCTCAAGGCGGGAAGCGAGGTTGACGCCGTCGCCCATGCAGGTGAAGTTCATCTGGGCCTTGATCGAGCCCATGTAGCCGACGACCACGTGCGCCGTGTTCATACCGGCCCGGGCCGCGACCTTCGGGAGCCCGCGCTTGGCCCACCCCTTCTGGAGTTCGGTGATCGTCGCCTGCATTTCGAGCGCGCACAGGCAGGCTCTCACCGCGTGATCGGGCTGGCTTTTCGGGAAGTTCCAGAACGCCATGACCGCATCGCCGATGAACTTGTCGAGCGTTCCGCCGTATTTGAACAGGATGTCCGTCATGGTTCCGAGATACTCGTTGAGCAACACGACCAGTTCTTCAGGCGTCAGAGCTTCGGAAATCGAGGTGAACCCGGCGACGTCGGAGAAGAACACCGTCATCTCGACCTTCTGCCCGCCAGGCCTGACCAGGTCGGGGTGTTCGAGCATATATTGCACGACATCTTTCGAAACGAACCGGGAGAACATCGCCTTCGTCGTGTTCGCCTTCGCCCGCTGGCGGAAATAGTTCGTCAGAACCGTGGCCGCCCAGGTGATCGGGAAGCTGACCAGACACGGCGAAATGACCATCAGCCGGCCCCACGCGTGGTAGGAATGGTAGGCCAGCCAGCTCACGCCGCCCGTTCCCATGAGCAGCAGGACGACCCCGGCTCCCGGACCGGAGCGGTCCAGCAGGAAGCCCAACGTCAGGGTTCCCAGGATGAGAAGCCCGAACGTGACGTGCATATCCGGAGCGCGCAGAAAATTCCTGTCGACGATATTCTGGACGGCATTCGCGTGGATCTCGATGCCGAACAACTGCTCTTTCAACTTGTTGAAGGGCGTCTTCACGCTCAGCGGCGTCGAGTAGAAGTCGAAATCCGTCGCCTCGAACGGCCCCGCCATGCAGATCCGGTTTCCGAAATCGCGCCGGATGAGCGTGTTCATGTGCGCCTTCGCCGGGTCGAGTTTCTCCGCGTTTTTCGGGTCTGTCGCGGCAGAAGCGCATTCCATCAGGTGATCGGCATCGAAACACTCGTAAAACGAGACAGCCGGGAACACCGGGGGATGGTTGCCGATCCTCTGGACCGATCCCACATATTTGATCGTGAACAGGCCCCTGTTATCGCAGGGGATGTCGATATCCCTGAGGCGGAAGCCACCCTGATACGCGCCTTTCTGCCAGAGCGGGGTTATCCGCTCGAGCTCGCGTTTCATGGAGGCAACATACGAGTCGGAAGCGGTGGAATCGAGGCCGGCGCGCCTGTCGAGAGCGCTGGCGGAGGTTCGGAGGCAGAACGACGGCTCCAGACGGTTGTTCCCAGGGGGTTCGATGAACAGGGGCAACCGGTTCACGTTCCCCTTGCCGGTGACGCCGACATTGATGAACGCGAGATCCGCAAGACCGGTGACAAATTCCTTTTCCGGCATGACCAGGGATATCCGCTTCGCCGTATTGTAGATAACCCGTCCGGCATCGGGGCCGTCCGCGACGACGGTCTTTTCGCTCACGACCGATTCGTTGACCTGGGCGGCGAGAACGATCGGCACGCTGGCCGATGCGATCGCCCGTATCAATTCCCTGTCATGTTCGGCATCTTCGAGTTTCTTTCCCTGGAGCACGAAGTCCCAGGCGACGACGGAGGCCGGCGTCACCCATCTGCCGGGCGGCAGGCCCGGCCGGTTGAACAGCGCCGTGATCGAGAACGCCGTCTCGCTGTCGGGCGCAGCTCGTATATCGATCGTTACATATCCCTGGAAGAGGCCGAGGAAAAACGCCTCCCACTTTTCGAGCACCGCATCGTCGATCTTTTCGACGTCTTTGGGCGGATACGCGTCGGGCAGTTCGAACACCTTCAGGACGCTGGTTCCCTTCGGAGTCCAGAGACGTTCGGAAAAGCCGAAAAACGAGGTAATCGACGGCCGTTCGGGGGCTTTTCCGCCGGTCTCCTTCGCCCGGTTCGCGAGGATCGCGCGATCCCACTCGTTGAGCGAACTGACGACCGGGCAGCTTTTCATCTCGAAACGGCCGAACTTCAGCTCGATTCCGCCGTAATAGGCCGGTCGCCCCCCCGAAGAATATTTGACGAAATGCGGCTGCGTCAAGGTCCGCAGGATCGAGGCGAAATCCCCGCGGTCCGGGTTCCGCTCGAGCAGTTCGGACGTATGCTCATCCTTCTTGATGATGAGGATATCGCCCCTCGTCACTTCCGGCTCGTACCCGACCTGGAAATAGAGTGCGTGGAGATACTCCTCGACTCCCTCCAGCGACTTGCTGCCGAACAGCAGGACGGCGAGGAAAATGGCGCACAGAGCGAAGATGAGCCCGGCGTTCCGGTCGGCGAACCCGCCCCAGAACCAGCTTCGTTCGCCGCCGAGCGAACCGTTCGACTCAGCCATGCGTCAGAACGTCACCTGGACGTCGCATAGAGCCTGTAATCTATCTGTGGAAATATATTATCACGCGACTCGACTTCCGACAGCCAGTTCTCGTCGACGGCGTCGGCGCTGATGTCGTGATACAGGCGGGTGAACCGAACGCAGTGGTCCTTCGTGCGCTTGACCGCGTAGGGAACCGTCGTGCCGGTCTTCATGATGAACGCCCAGTCGGAGGCCTGCGCCAGCAGGAGCTCGCGCGCGGCCTGGTTGAGGGCGCGCCGTTTCGTCCCCTCGGCGTGCGGGTACCGGTCGGCCAGTTCGATCATGCGTTCGGCGGCCTTGTGCAGGTGCCGGTAGACCCAGTCGTTGTTTCCCTCGAGCCAGACCTCATGGTATCCCTTGTGGCCCCACGACGACATCGAGGGCATGGCCACCTGATTCTTCGGGTGCGCCGACAGGTATTCGGACGGCGTGATCAGCTGCAGCTTCCGGCTGTCGCATGCGACCTTGCGCAACAGATAATGGATGAAATCAGGCCCTTCGTACCACCAGTGGCCGAACAGTTCGGCGTCGTACGGCGAGACGATGATCGGCGGACGATCCATGAGCGTGTTCAGATACTCGACCTGGCGCTCGCGGCACCACATGAAGTGGCCGGCGTGCATTTCGGCCTTCGCCAGCGCGACGCGGCGGTTGTAGGGTTCCTTGTGACCGCCGCCTCTGGTCGTGATGCGGTGATACTTGATGCCCGTGTTCAACCGAATGCCGGACTCGTGAATATAGGGACGAATATAATCGAGGTCGAGATCAAACCCGATGTCGCGGTAGAACTCGCGGTAGTCGAAATCGCCCGGGTAGCCCTCTTCCGCAGACCAGACCTGCTTGCTGCTCTCGAGATCGCGGCCAAACGCGGCCACGCCCGAAGGCGTGAACAACGGCGCGAACACGCCGTAGCGGGGCCTCGGATGCGCGTGGAGAACGCCGTGCGCGTCGGTGAAGAAGAACCGGATGCCGTGATCGGCGAGCACCTTGTCGTCACCGGGGTTGAACGCGCACTCGGCCAGCCAGATGCCCCGCGGCCTGCGGCCGAGATGGCGCTCGTAATCGTTCGCCGCCAGCTCGATCTGGGCGCGCACCGCCGGCCGGTACAGCTCCATCAGCGGGAGATACCCATGCGTGGCGCAGCAGGTGATGATCTCGAGATTTCCCAGGTCCTGGAACTTGCGGAACGCCCGCACCAGATTGCACTGATACTCGTCGCAGAACAGCCGCCGCGCCCGCGTCAGCCGCTCGCGGTACATCAGCGCCGTGTCGTGAAACTCCGGCATCCAGCGCGTGCGGTCGACTTCCTTCTCGGAAAGCTCGATCAGCAGCTCGAGATGCTTGATATACCGCTCCTGCAGGAGGGAATCGGTGAGCATGCCCATCAGCGGAGGCGTCAGCGACATCGTGATGCGGAAATCGACGCCGTCGTCGACGAGCTTCTGGTAACACTCGATCAACGGGATGTAGGTCTCGGTGATGGCTTCGAACAGCCACCGCTCCTCCATCATGTCCGCATGCTCGGGATGCCGGACATACGGAAGATGCGCGTGCAAAACCAGACAAAGATAGCCGTTGCTCATGACGTACAGGCCTTTCCGCCCCGGAGGGCGCCTACGGGACGCGCATCAGCGCGTCGTTTTCTCGACGACCGGCGTGATCGTCCGCTCCATGTCGCCGTCGGCATTCACGGCGCGGACCGGGATATTCTGATGTCCGTCCGGGAGGGCGAACCGCAGCGTGAACGTGCCGTCCGGCCGCAGTTTCACGTGGTGCCCCTGGACCGTCAGGGTCGCATCGGGCTCGGTCGCGCCGTATACGATCAGTTCGGTATTCACGACGAGCCAGAAATCTTTTCCCTTCTGCGGGGCGCCGCGGCCGACGCCGGGAGAAGAGAGAGATTCGGAGCTCAGCGCTGCCGAACTCAAGGCCGCCGAACTCAGCGCGCCCGAACTCAGTTGCTCGGAAAGCCGCTGGGTCAGCGCATGGCGAAGCTCGCCGCTGCTCGCGCCGACGTTGAAACCGCCGGATGCGCGATAGATCTCGCGGAACTCCTCGTCGAGCACCATCCACTTGTCGTCGATCGTCTCGCTGTAGGTGTCGCGCGGGGTCCGGATCGAGTTGCTGCGCGCGATCAGGACGAACTCTCCCGACGGTGTGATGAGGCCGAGATCGACGAGGAAGGAGCAGTCGGGACGGCCGAGATTGAGATACCAGTTGTTGGCGCCTTCGAAAATATGAATGTCGTAGTAACTGTGCGCGTTCAGCCCGTCGAAGACGATATCCGTCACGTCGTAGACGCGAAGCACGAACAGCGACCGGTCGTAGGCCTCGCCGCCGATGGCGTTCCGCAGCTGCTGGCGGGTGCGGTCCGCGACGTCCCAGTAGGCGTGCGCCCAGTGCGGGTCGCGCACCTGGAGCACGATGCGGGTGTCGCCGTAGCCGAGAGGCAGTTCGCCGGTGAGGCGCTCTTCGCCGGGGCGCGCCGTATCGGGAATCGGGCGGTTGACGACCTGCTTGGCGCGAGTCTGCTCTTCATACCCAGGGATGGCCCGCTTGTCGGACGTCTGAGCGTTCGGTTCAAGGGCCGCCACGCTCTGTTTTCCCGGGACCGGCGTGCGCCGGGCAGGGATCTCAGGCTCTTCGACGGCGGTCTTTCTGGAAGCGCGCTTTTTCGTCGCGGGTTTTTCGGAAGTGCCCTCGGGAGCGGCGCTTTTCATCGCGGCCGGTTTCGTCGCAACCGCTGGCTGGGGAGGGTCATCGGATGCCAGGAGCGGCGTCAACTGCTCAATCAATTGATCTTTCGTCAGCGCAGAGCGCCCCTTGATGTTGAATTTTTGAGCAAGCTTGTACAGCTCCTCACGCGACATTTTCTTCAGGTCGCGCGCATCCTGTCCGCGTGCCATGGCCGCCTCCTCGTATCCTCATGAGTGATTTGCCAAGTGGAAAGAGCAAAATTCATACCAGCACAGAACCTGGAAGTGTGTACAATCTTAGCGCAGGGCGAAAACGGGGTCAACACCCTCCGACGATGAAGCCGTACCTTCCGGCGCCTGCCGGTTATTCGTCGCCGAGAAACGCATCGATGAGGGCAGGAAGAAAAACCAACAGCACGTAATAATGAACGGCCATCACCAGCCCGAACGCGAACCCGAGCATCTGAAACAGCATTCCGCAGGCGCCCCCTTTTCCGAACTTACTTGCGCGTGACGGTCAGATTGAGCTTGATGCCGCTGAACAACTGCGTCGAACGCACGCCTTCCCCGTAAATATCCTGGATGTAGGCGGTCGTGAGATTCACTTCCGTGAATTCAACCGTGTACACGACATCCCCGTCTTCGTGCGTCAATTTTCGCTCGGTAATTCCCTCGTCGGATCGATAGGAGAACTCCCTCTGGTTTTCCCCTTTTCCGAGAATGACGGTGAAAACTTCGAACCTGTGTTCGGGGATGTTCGCCGACTCGTTCGCCGCCTTGAACGTGTAGGCACATTCCGTCAGATCTTTTGAAACGGCGCCGGGATCGGCGAAATCGAGTCTCGTCTGATGAAGGACCGGATTTGCCCGTTCCCGGACTTCCGAGACGGCATCCTTCGGACGCCGGACCTCGAGATAGGAACTGCGCTTCTGGGTGTAAAACGCGACCTTTTCTTCGGCCTCGCCGGCCACCGACGAGCTCGGATAGATGATAAGGATCTGCTTCAGCGTCTCGATGGCCTTTTCGGTGTCGCCTCTGAGTTCCATCAGCGTGGCCAGCTTCAGAAGCCGCTCGGGCTCCTTTTCCTTGCTTTCTGAAACGTAGGTCAGATACTGGATCGCGTCATCGAGCAGGTTCGAGTTGTCCTGCGCCATGAGCGAGGGCTCAAGCTGGAGGCTCTTCAGATAATCGTCGATGCAACCCCGCACGTCGCGCTGGCGGTATGCCGCCATGGCCTTGTTGAACAACCTCAGCGCTTCCTCGTGCTGTGCCATCTTCGGGAGATGCTTGAGTTTCATCGCCGCCCGGCTGACGAGAACTTCGGTAAGACGACCGCTATTGATCGCGAGTTTGTAGTGATACGTCGCGAACTCAAACCGCCTCACCCCTTCGAGACATTCGCCGATCCGGAAGTGCAGTTTCGCCTTCATCGCCGGGTCCGTAACCATGGTCAGCGCTTCGTAGTAGAAGATGACGGCTTCACGAAAATTGTTGTTCTGAAACAACTCCTCGCCGCGGGTCAAGAGGGCGGCCAGTTCATAAGGGGCCGTGAGCGGCTTCGGCGGCAGATTTCCCGGGGACGCGGCGCGAAGGGGAGCCGGGCCGGACGCCCAGAGACAGGCGAAAGCCACCGCGAGCGCGAGACGTTTTCCCTTCGGCATTCTCTTCGGGCGCCCCAATCAGAAGGGCTTCGCCATCGAATCCGAGAGCAGATATCTGGCGAGAAACTCGACGTTTTTCATGTTCGGAACCGTCTCGAGAAGCAGATACAACTCCCGTCCGGCCTCGAGGTCTTTGCGAATCGTCTTGAGAAACGGAACGTAATTGATGTCGCCCCCCTGGAAAATGCCTTGGTAAGCGAGCTCGTTACCGGTCGTCTTCTGATAGGCGCGGTAGGCGTCGTAGGCGAGCCCTTCGAGCGTCTGGCGCTCCTGGGAGTCACCCTCCACGGGATAGGCCCGCCACTCGGCCGATCGCTTCTGATACTCCCGCCAGGCCAGTTCCATCGAGTCTTTCCAGGCGCCCCACTTGTCGATTCCTGGCTGCACCTGGTGCAGCAGGATGATGCTGATTTTTTCTCTGAACTCCTCGTAAACGGCGACCAGATCGTTTCTCTCGAGGTGTGTCCAGCCGGCGTCGAGAGCCAGCATGCAGTCGGATTCGCGGTTGATGCGCCGGAACAGGTCGAAGGAGAGGCCGCCGGTGCGCACGTGCAGGGTGATGTCGAACTGCTTCGCCGCGGCGGCGAGGATTTTCAACTTGGCCCGGAACTCCTCCCCGGCCGCGGGATCGAGAAACAGCCCCGGCCGCGACGTCGGCACGATCACGTTCTTCACCCCGAATTCCTTCGCCAGTTCGATGATCGGAAGGCACTCCTCTACCGTCAGCGCGTGATACCGCTCGGGCTCGGAAACCGTCCGGGGAACGGCCAGGAAGCAGTCCTTGAACGTCACGACGGGAAGCGGGGTTGCCGGCTTTTTCGGGGGCGGCGGCTGTTTCCCGCGCGACGCACGCTCGACGGGCGGCTCGGGCGGCGGTTCGTGGACCGTCGGAATGACCTCGGGAAGCGTCAGGACCACCTCGATACCAAGGCTGAGCGCCTTCTGAAGGACGTTCACGAAGATCGTCCGATACGTTTTCAGCCCCGGATCGTTCACGCGAAGGTCCATGAAGTGAATCTTCCCGCGCCACTTGGCCAGGGTGCCGTTGCGGCTGACCGATATGGCCGGTGACAACGGATCGTAACCGCCGGCGGCGGCCTGTTCGACGGAACCGATGAAGAAACGGGTCTCGGAGCTGTTCATGGCAGGCATCTTACCACATTTCGTTCTTTCCTCTCAATTTTTCGGAGAAAGATGCCGATATTCAACGTAGAGGGAAGAAAACCCCGATGATTGTCTAAGGAGGCAGGAACGGTGAAACTGACCAAAGACGAGGCCTACTACATCCTGACGAATCTCGACCTGTTCGTGACGAACTTCGAAACGGCCACCCGGAAAAAAGTGACCCCCGGCGCGCTCCAGATCATCCAGGAGATCCTGACCGAAGTGTCCTTTCCCAACGGCCCGAAATCCGACTGCATCCACTGAGGGCCTGATCCGGCCCTGATATACGAGGCCCGCGCCGCCGAACCCGAACGGTTCGAGCGGCGCGGGTTTGCTTTGCGCCTGATTCGATGAATTTCTCCTCGTCTCATGAGGAACACGGCAGTGTATTCGCACCCTTGAGTCCGTTCGTGCTGAGCCTGTCGAAGCACACGTGTTCTCGCCCTTCGACAAGGTCAGGGCGAACGGGAACGGGAAACTCGCTTATGTCATGGCAGGAATTCCTATCTCACCTTGTCGGCCAGATGCGCGATGAGAACGAATCCGAAAATGACGAGAACCACCACGAGTAGCCATAACTGGCTCGGTTCCTCCTGGGTGACGACAATGTTGCCCCGCGAATCCCGCTTGACGACGGGAATACATTGCGACCGGCCGAATACGTGCTTCGTCTGGAACACCCGCGCGAGTTTTTCAGCCAGCAGATTCGCGGCATGCAGACTCTCCCGGGAAAAATCAGAAACCGGAATGATTTTTCCCGAATCCAGCACCACGACCGTCGCATACTCCCACCAATGCCGCGTGGGGCCGTGCTTTCCCTGTTTGGACGTCTTGTGAACGCTCGTCGTCGTGCAGGCGACGATCTTGCTGAAAGGCGCGACTGACCAGTCGAAATCGATCGGACCGAAGTGAAAATGGAAAAGGAACATCTTGTTCCGCAGGTCGACGACGTAGTAGTTGTCCGTCCACCAGTACAGCCAGAAGGCGATTCCCAGGGGAATCAGCGAACTAAAGAAGATCGGCAGCGCCGATTTGTCTTCGAGGACGGCGGTCATCAGGAGAATCCCCGACAAAACGCAGGCGAGAACAAAGATCGTTAGAAACAGCTTCTCGAGAGGAGTGGTCAGGTCCACTTTCAGCCGCCCCGGGCCGGCAGTTTCCAGGCCGCTCGCAAGCAGATCCGCGCTGGTGATCGTCGAGCCCGACCTGCTGACGCCGGCAAATCCTCCGCCGGAAGCAGGAGGCGGCGGAGGGGGCATGATGCGCCCGCTGACGCCCGAACCCCAGGACCCGGCCGCCACGGCGGGCATGCGTCCGGTCCTCTGTCCGCGCGACGGCGGGGGCGGGGGCGGGGGCGGCGGCGGCGAAGAGATGACATCATCGAATTCAACCACGGTGTTCCTCCCGTTGCGGCCTTGAAAAAACCCCTCCCGTTGCCGGAAGGGGTTTTCTGCGGAGAGTCGCGATCACCCGATCAGAAATCGTAGACGAGACTGCCGTAGAAGTCCGTGATCGTGACGGGCTTGGTGAAGTCCCAGAGCAGTTCCTGGGCGAGGGTGTCGAACGACCGGTAGAACGTCTTCTCGGTCGAGGCGGACAGCTGGAGTTTCAGATCATCGCGAAGCACGAAGTTGACCTTCGCGAGCAATAACGGGTGGGCGGCATCGTTCCAGCCGGCGGCGGCGGCGCGCTCGTGCGAGAACTTCTTGTATCCCGCCTCGAGGAGCCAGTCGTATTTTTTGGGTTTCGCATAGGCCGCGCTGAGCACGGTCGCGATGAACTTGAAGTCGGGGTAGGTCGCGGCCTCATACACGCGCTTGAGCAGTTCGTTCCGCCAGGTCAGCTCAATCTTGCTGGGCAGTTTCCAGACCGCCTTGGCGATGAACTCGTTCTCGCGAAAATCCATCGTGTTGTCGGTCAGCCCGTTGCGCCGGTGGAAGATGTCCTCGAGGCGCAGTTTGAAGTTCTTCGAATACTTGCGCTCCCACATGCCCGAGAACTCATGGTTCTTGTGGGTCTTGTTGCGGGTGTTCTCGATGTTTGCCGTGTACAGGTGGCCGAGGCGCCCCTTGGTTTCCTTGTCAATGGTTATATTTGCCGTGGTATGCAATTTCAGTTGGGCATACCCGCGGGGACCGTCGCTGGGATACAGGCGTTTCTGCCACTCGTCCTCGAAGGTCCAGCTGAAGGTCTTGCTGACCGGAATGTCGTAGCGGAAGCGGAAGTAGTTGTCCCAGTATGTGGATCGGAACAGGTTGACCGCCTCATTTCCATAGTGGCGGGCATCGTAGGTGTTCGACACCGAGATGTCGCTCTTGTTGCCTTCGTAGGACCGGCTGAACTCGCCGTAATACGTGTGGTTGATGTAGTCGAGGTTCGGCGAGTTCTTGTAGCTGCGCCAGTTGTGGGTCCCCTCGAAGAAGAGGGTGCCGTTCGGGACGAAGTAGGTCGTCTGCGAGTTGTAATTCAGCTGCGTGAAGTCGGATCGGCTGTATCTCGGATACACGCGGCCGTCGACGCCGAGATTCATCAGGTATTCATACTTTCCCTGCTTGCTGTTCCAGAACGCCTCGGCCAGGTTGTCGCGGTAGCTCTTGAGGTCGGCGTCCGGATACCAGACGTGGTGCAGGGTGTCCTTCAGGGTGAACGATGTGTTCTTCGAATGCTGATGCAGCCAGGAAAGAGCAAGGATGTTCTCCTTGACCAGCTCGTTGCGGCGCCGCTGGAGCATCTTCTCGTCGAGGGCCAGCTTGTTCCTCGCATCCCGCTCGTACATGAGCGACAGCTTCGCCTGGGACAGGTTGTTCGGAAGCGCGGTGTCGGCGTCGGTATAGCGTTCGTTGCGGTTTCGCGCTTCGAGTTTCAGCGTTCCGGTGACCCGGACCTTCTCGGGCTCGGATGCAGCTTTCTTCTCGGCGGGTTCGGATTTCGCCGGCTCCGTCGCCTTTGCGGCCGGGGCGGGTTCGCCGGTCGGCTCAGTGCTTTTCGAGGCGGGAGCGACGTCGGCTTCGTATTCCGTCTTGCCGGTGTCGACCGCAGGGGCCGCCGTGCGTTCCTGGAACCGGCTCATGTGAAAGTCGCGAACTTTGCGGTACAGATCGTCGATCCGCTGGAACCCGTCGAGCAGGTTGGCCCGGTCGGCGGGATAATCGCCGGAAACGGACTTGAAGAGATCTTCGAGGAGGTCATATCGCTTCTGGACGAACTCCATCTTCTCGTCCGCCTCGTCCTTGATCGCGGCGAAGGCGTCGCTCTTTACATCGAGCTTCAGGTTCGTCGCCTTGCGGTCCATTTCCTGGAGTCGCTGGAGAGCACTCACGAAATCGGGCTCGTATCTCCTGAAGGCGTCGAGAGCCTTCGAACTGGCGACGGACAGGGCGAACGCCTGAGCACTCACGAGAATGAACGCAGCGATCATCAGCACGCCGGTGATTCTGTTTCGCATAGTATGCTTTCTCCCTTGTTGTGCGCTCATCGGTTCAGGATGGTGTTGAGCTGGTTCTCGAGATCGTTCAGCTCGGTCTGCAGAACATCAGCCACCACGCCGAGCTGGCTGAACGAGTCGGAAATCCTCGTGAACATCTCGGCCAGCTCTTCCTGTTCGGTGGTGCGGTATTTCTGACCGGAAGCCGCGCGCATCGTGGAATCGTACATGCGCTGGGCGCTGATGTATTTGCGGCGGGCGATCGAGAACTCGTTCAAGATGCGCAGGGACTCTTCCAACTGGCGTTTTTGAACGTCGATCGACGTTCCCGAGATGCTGTTATAGGCGTTGATTTTTTGCTGGAGAGCGAAGATGGACGCGCTGACAAGGTCTTCCAGCTGCTGCATTTCGGTCAACGTCGAGGGGTCGACGGGAACGACGGCAAGATTCCGAAGCATCGTGCCGATCTTGGACTGGTATGCGGCGATCAGCTTCAAAAGCGACTGAGCGCCGGCGTCGGTCGGGCTCTTCTCGAGAAGCGTCGAAACGTTTTCGGCGAGAGGAGCAAGCTGCGCAAGGGCGTCGGTGCAGGTGTCGATCGAGGCGCGGAACCAGTCCTGACCCTGGACGGGATTTCCCTCGAGCTCGCGCATAATCGAATCGACGGTTTCGAAGACGGCCTGGGCGCTGTCGCGGATCGGCGAAAGCTCTTCCTCGAGGGAAACGGCGGCGGTCTTGAACCGAACCTTCATCATTTTCGACGCCTCGTTCTGGTAGCTCTGTATCGTCGCCCGGACGTCTGCGATCATCTTCTGGTAGCTGACGAGCCTCACGCGGTCCTCCGCTTTGAGGTCAGGCGTGGCCAGGGCGTTCGTCACCTTGAGTTGGATCGAGCTGAGAATGATGCCGTCTTCCATCAAGGCGCCGATGAATCGCTCGACTTCCTTGAAGAATGCCTGGGAAGCTTCTGCGGTGACCGATTCCTGCCCAAGAAGCGTTTTGTATGAATCCTGGACCGCCGCAAATCTCTCGGCTTCGCTTTGATGGATCTGACGCAACACATCCGGAATCTCGTTCAACTGGATCGACTCGCCCAGCCTGCCGAGCTGGTCTTTCCATTTTTCCTTTTCCTTGTCGACGTCGATCGTATTCTTTTCGGCTTTGCCGCCGGCCTTTACGATAAGTTCTTCGCCTTCGTTGACCGCCACACGCTCCTGGGTTTCCCTGATGAGTACTTCAGCGATACCGCGCAGCACGGCGATTCTGTCTTCGCTTCCATCGGGATTGCTCTCGCAGGTGATGTTCGTTCCCTTGATGCCGGCGACGGCTTGGCTCATCTCGATTTCCATCGTGCCGTCCTGGACCATTTTCTTCACGTTCACCCAGATGTTGCCGGCGGCGAGCTTGATCTTGCTTTCTTTTTTCGTGGGAGAGCTGAGAATGATTTCAGTGCTCGGCTTCATCACAAAGGTCGACATGTCGGCAAAGCTGAGGATGGCGCTCGAATCGAGGCCTGTCTTGATGTGGTCGTCCGTGAAGAGTTTGCGGTCGATCTTCGCGAACTCCCATGCTTCTTCATCGTCGCCGGGCCGAACTTCGACCTGGCCCGCCAGGTCGGAAAACACGACGCCGGCGTCTTCCAGGGCCATCGCGACGGCACCGAAACTTAACAGGAAAGCGAAAACGGCGAACAACAGACGCTTCATACCAGACTCCTCATAGAGTTTCACTCTTGTCGACTTCCTCTCATAACCGCTGCGTTTGCACCATTCCGAACCTTTTATATACCGAAACGTATACAAACAAATGGAGCTGAACGCAGACAGCCCCGGGTGGGAATACTATCATGGCGTACAAGTCGAGTCAATGTTCATCGAGAATGCGACGATGGCCGCTGGCGTGCGCTTGTCAGGCGGCCTTCGTTTCAAGGGGGCCGTGCTGATCATCATTGTCGACATATTGTAAACACCGGATCGATGTGATATATTTTCGCTGCTGCCGTACAGGAAAAAGAGCGGCAGCGTTTCGGTTCCCGGCAGAAATCGCCACGAGCGCCGGAATGAGAGGCTGTTCGATGCTTCCTACCTTTTTAGGAGGATACAACGTGTACTATGTTTCCCCTTCTCGGAGAACCCTGTTTCTCCTGCTCCCCGTGCTTCTGACCTGCATGCTTGCCCTGACGGGCTGCCTCGGCAAGGGCGACCCCTCGACGACGACGAGGCCGAACGCGCCGGAAGAGGCGGTACGCGGTCTCGTGGCCGAATGGACGGGCAGCGCTCACCCGCTGCTCGCCCAGACTACGGCAACGCAGACGATCACGTTCCGGGATATCAATCGAACCAACTCGTGGACGTTCGACGTCATCGGTGTCGAGTTTCCCGTATCCGGTATCGCCCATGTCTACACGCGATACCGCTTCGGGGATGTCGCCGCCACAACCGTCAACGTCAGGTTCGAGCTCTCGCTGTATGAGGGCCGCTGGGTCTTCGAGAACTTCGTCATCGAAACCCTCCCCTCGTTCGTCGTCACCGGTACGGGCGTTCAGGGCTACATCACGGATGCCCAGTCGGGCCTGCCCGTCCAGAACGCCGCCGCGGCCCTCTACCAGGGCGATGTCCGGGTCGCCGAAACCCTGACCGATGCAAACGGCTATTACTACCTCGAAGCCCCCGCTGCCGGCACCTACACGCTGATCGTCGCGAAGGACGGCTTCGAGTTCCTGACCGTTCCGAACGTCACGATCGAATAGATTTTTTTGAGGGAGATCTGAACATGCGCAAATCATTCGTCACCCTGTTGTCCCTGGCCCTGTTCCTCGGCGTCCTTCTCACCGTCGGCTGCGGCGGCGGAGGTGGCGGCGGAGGCAGTTCCAGTCCAGTCACTCCGGTCGCGGATGGGTCGCTCGCCGATCTGAACGGCAAAGTGACCTATCTCGGCAAGCCGGTCGCAAATGCGGCCGTGTACCTGATCAAAGTCACCGACCAGCAGAGCGAACTCTCCAGGCGTGCGTCACTGTTGAGCCAGCCAAAGCCCGACTTTTCGGTCCTGACGGCAGATGGCAACGGATACCAGACCACGTCTGACGCGAACGGCAACTACACGTTCGCGCAGGTTCCGGTCGGCACCTATACGCTGGATGCCTCGATCTCCCCGACGATCAGGGTTTCCCAGTCGGTCGTGGTCGGCGCCATTTCGAACCTCGATCTCGCCCTCAAGCCCACCGGCAGCATCTCCGGCAAGGTCACCTTCAACGGAAATCCCGTCCAGGCGATGGTCTTCCTTCAGGGAACCTCGTATATCGGCATCACCGACCTCGCCGGCTCGTTCAAGATCATGAACGTTCCCGTCGAGACGACGCCCTATACCCTGGTTCCGGTCATCCCGAGCGGCTATTATCCCGGCGGATCCGTTCGCGTTGCCCCTGACGTCAAGACTTCCGATCAGACGCCGGCATCCCCCCAGCCGGAAACCTCGACCGTTCAGGCCACCGTCCGGGCCTCCGCCTCGAGCTACACGTTCAAGAATTCGCCGGTGCTGGTGACTCCTGTCGCCGGAACGAACACCGATCTCGGAACGCTCGAACTCATCGCCGCCATGGGAACGCTGACCGGCATCGCTCAGATCCAGGGAGCGAACATGCATAGCGGGATTTACGTCTCTGGAGGCGGAAGTTATGCCTACACGGATTCGGAAGGCAAATATACGCTCCAGAACGTCTATTTCGGCCAGCATACCCTGACCTTCAGCAAATACTACGGCAGCGAAGACTATACGGGATCGACGGTCGTGCTCGTCGATGCGGTCGCCACGAAAACAGTCGCCCTTGTCACCCTGCTGCCCCGAAGCGCCACGACGGCGAAGGTCGACGTAAGTCTTGCCGGCCTTACCGGCACCGGGGGATATGTATATTACTATCTTTATAATCAGAACAATCCCGAAAACGAACTCTATTATGGGTACAGCACCTCTCCATCAACCTCCAGCTACTACCTGAACCCCGGAACGTATTACGTGCGAATCGAACCGGGCAGCAACTACAACCTGCTGAACCCCGCCGCCGGCTCGACCGACCTTCTCGCCTCGATTACCGTCGCGGCCCGCCGGGAACGCCTCGTTCGTCGCCCGCCTTCAGTACAATAAGGCGAACCTCACCGGCACGATATCGGGCATCGACGCGAATTTCCCCGTCAGCTACGTTTCTCTGAACCCCGGGTATTCCGGGTATGTCAGCGGCACCAGCTACTCTATCTCGTTGATCACCCCCGGGGTTTACACGCTGTCCGTCTCAGCGCCGGGCTATTCGGCGTTTTCCACCTCCATCACCCTGGCTGCCGGCAATAACACGAGAAACATCACCCTCACCCCGACCTTCCCGACCGTGAGCCTCGTCAACTACGCGGCCCCGACGGTCACGGTGACCGGCACGCGGCTTGGGACGGCTTACCTTTACATTGCGCCGCAGGGAGGGAGTTACAACACCTACACCCCGACAACCCAGTCTGCAAACCAGCTGACGCTGGACGTGACCGCCTTCAATCCCGGCGCATACACGGTGAAGGCCTACGGAGCGGACGGCGCCGTCTCGGCCGGTTCGGGCAGCTTCTCGAAGCCCTTCACGACCGGTCCGGCCACCACAACAGGCACAATCGGAATGACGTCCTACACGATGAACTGGAACTACCTCCTTGGAGCCACACAATACCTTGTTTACATGAATGGCACCTATGTGACGTCGACAACGTCCAATTCCTACACGTTCACGGGCCTGACACCGAACACCGCCTATACCTTCGGCGTGGAAGCCGTCGGAAACGGCATCTCTAATAGCCCCCGGACGAATGTCACGGTTACGACAAGAAGGGTGTTCACCGCTCCAGTGGTTTACGACTCCACCCGGAGTATCGGAACTCTCGAGAAATCGTTCGTTTATAACGGCTATCTCTACGCCATCGGCAGCACGAGCGGCGTCTATTCTATCGTACGATACATGCTGGCCAATCCTGCGACACCTGCCGACCCCCCCGTTGCGCTTCAAGATCCGGTTATGCCTGGATACAGCACCGTCAGAGATCTTTATGTTGATTCTTCAGGCGTATATGTGGGCTGGACCGAATCATTATCTGTATATCTACAGAAATACAATCTGACACCAACCACCCCCGTAAATACGTATTCAGCCAGCTTCGCCATGGCGGCCTTCGGAATCAAACTGAAGGCCAATAATAATACGGGTGTCACAGCGGCACTTCAGGCTGTTTCCTGGAACAGTGTCGGCGTTGCGTCGCTAACGTATTTCAACACGACTCCGACTACTCTGGTCGCGGTTGCCACCGTGGCTATCACCCTTCCGGTCACCCCGACGGCGATGGAATGGACGTCCTATACCAGCAGTGGCAACAGTCCAAGAACCGCCCTGATGATTTCCGATGGCGCCGGCGGATACATCGTGGATTCCAATCCGGCTCTCACAGCCTCGACGACATCTTATTTCTCCGGAAGCGCCTATGATCTTGCTGTGTCTCCGAATCTGGGCTATGCTTGGGGCGATTCGGGTGACTTTGGTACCGTTCATTATGTCACGGACAGCATTACCCTTGTCCCCGGATACCTGCAAACTGCTTTCGATGCGAACAATCGACTCTACACCATCAACAATAACCCATATTCAATCGCCCGGTATTCGGCAGTCGGCAACAGAGAGGACGGCATAGCGCTGCCGAATCTTGAGTCACCGGCCTTCGGGAAACGGGTGATCCATTATGACGCCGTGAATAACCAGGTCGTTGTCATCGCCCCTGCGAACAGCAATCTTGGGGTCATGATCTTCAAAGTCCAGAATTAACCCGTTCTCAGGAAGAACCCCGGGGCCGGCATATCGGCTCCGGGGTTCTTCTTTAATACTCGTCTCATATGTTACGCAACAACTATCGCGTGTGAAATATATCGCATGCGACCTGACATGATATAGCCGTTCGCCCTGAGCTTGTCGAAGGGCGAGAGCTTTCGTGCTTCGACAAGCCCAGCACGAACGGCATCGAGTATGCAAGTATATGCGGATTCAGGGGACGTGATATCGAATATGAACGTTCGGTATCACGTCCCCATGATTTCTTCGTGGTGAAGCTGGCCCTGAGTCTAGCGGTTGGAGGTGAGGGTTCGGGGGTTGCCGGCGTTGTCGGAGACGGTGAGGACGACGTTCTTTTTCGATTTGCCGGGGCCGATGGGGACGTAGATTTCATCTTTGTCGGGGTCAGAATCGGGGGAGACGCTTTCTCCGTTGACGGTGGCGCGGGCAGATTCGTAGTCGACGCCCTCGCCCGTGTCTTCGACGCCGAAGACGGCGCAGAGACCAAGACGTTTCACGGTACGTCGTGGTTTCACCGTGATGACGGGCGGAACGGCGTCTTCGAGAACCACGCATGGGCGCAGACATCGCGAGGTGACGGACATGGTCGACTCCCTCCCCTCGCCGCCCGAGTATGATCGGGCGTTCCCACTGGCTTCGTAGATACCGAGCCTTCGTGATGCCGTCAGGCCTTTCAGGTCGATTTCGAGCCGGATCGGCTTCGCGGTGACGAGCCAGGGGGGCGAGAACTGCCAGACCGGGCTTTTCGCGGGAAGAATCCCCTTTTTGGGTGAGCCGCCGGGGCGTGGAGCGTTATCCACGATATCCAGCCTGGCCAGGACCGGGAAATTCAGAGCTCCGGCCGGGATGACCACCCGTGCCCCATCGACTGCAACGGTTCCGCCGCTGACCGGCACGAAGACATGCTGAGGAAGAATCGTTTCTCCCCCGCATCTCGCACCGCCCGCCCAGCGTTCCTCGTTCGGGAATGCCACCTGCACGACGCCGTCGGGACCGAACGACGCCGGGAGTTCCGCAACGCCGCCGGAGGCATCCGCGCACGTGACGTGCGTATAGCCTGTAGTATTTTTGGCATCCGCCAGGACCGTTTCGGCGACGACGCCGTATGTGGTGTAGTGGCACCGGCGAAAGCGAAGCGTTCCGTCGAACACGTTTTTCGCCTGCCGAAGGCCGCGCGTATCGACGCGCCCCTTCGCGACGATCCTGTTGCCGCCGAAATCGACGGCCTCGATCGTCATCTCTTCGACGCTTCCAGGGTTCTCTCCGAGGGCACCGCTCCAGGGGGCGAACCCTTCGGAAAATCGCAATGTCTCGAACGGCCAGCGGAACATCGTATACACGTATCCGGCCCCGGGAAGGCTGGTTCTGGGGTAATCGTAAATCCAGGATGCCTGAGAATTCTCATCGTATCCATATTGATTGAAACTGCGCCGGAGCAGAACTTTCCCGTTTATAGCCATAGATATATGTTCGACCCCGAATTTGTTCCCGCCTTCTCCGTTATCGACGAGCCCGACGGAAAACCCGCTTTTCCCTTCCAGCACGGGAACGCCGTCCCAGCCCCAGGTCCCGTCCTTCTGCCGTTTGATGGAAACGGATGCGGGCAGAAACCCGCCGTTGATCCTGGTTTCCGGAGAGAGCGGATCGACATGCAGGGAGAGAAACACCGGGGGGATCGTATCGGGCACGGTCAGTCCGACGGCGGACGGGGAGATGGGATCGTCGTTGAACCGTCGCAGTTCGAAGTGCAGATGGGGCGGCCCGAGGCCGGTCTCGCCGGTGAAGGCGATGACCTGCCCCTTTTTCACGGGGAACCGGTCGGGCCCGAAGCTGTCGTCGATGCCGTAGCGGGCCTTCATCTTTTTCAGTTTTTCGGCGACATACGCCGCGACGGGGCCGGCGAAGTCATCCAGGTGGCCATAGACGGATCTGACGCCGAGTTGCGGATGATCGACATACAGGGCGTATCCGAAGCCCCGCCACTGGACTTTCACCCGCGACACGAAGCCGTCGGCGGGCGCCTTGACGGGGAAACCGGTTGTGAGGCGCGTCCTCAGGTCGACTCCCCCATGAAACCGCCAGCCGCGGGATTCGCAGAAACTCGAACTGGGACTGATCTCGATGTCGAGAGGCCACCGGAACTGGTCGGCCAGCGATGGCCCGACGGCCGCGAGCCCAGATAGTATAGATGCAACAATTATTTTTTTCATGTGCCCCGTCCCCCTTGTTTTGAAATGGAATCATACCCTCCCCCGTGCCCTCCGTCAAACCACAACCTTGAAGCAGGAAGGGGAGAGGCACAACACCTGAATCATGGAGGGCACTGAGGCTTCACAGAGTTGCGCCACAGGGGCGGGTTTCAAACCCGCCCCTACAGAATATTGGCCCCGGGCATGGGCGGTTCGCGAACCGCTCCTACGGGTGTAGAGCGGTTGATGTGCGTCTACGTGGTGACAAATTTTTCTGTGACTCTGTGGTGAAGCAATGTTTCGTATCTCTGAGAGGAGCATTCGTTTCGAAATTCATTTTTTTTCATCGAAGGGGCGCAAAGGGTCTAAAGGTTCGGGATGAAAATGTCGATACAGATTATGGGGAAGTAGCATCTTCCCGAAACTCAATCGAAAGGAGGTGAAACCATCGTCATGAAAACAGCCACAGATCACGTGGATACCAGTTCCCTGGTGAACGTCTTCTTCACGAAGTCCTTCACTCCGCCCTCACAGACGCAGTCCGGACCCTCTTCGTTCGGAGAACTCCTGTCGGGTCTCGTGAACTCAAAATCGAACGTCTCCTTCTCGTCGAAGCCGCAGAAACCTGCGGCGACAGAGCGAACCGCATCGGCCGGCAGGCCTCAGGAAGTGTCTCAACGTCCTTCCAAGGAGCATGCGGTACAAACCGGGAAAGATACCAAGCGCATCGATCAAAAGCCCGAGAAACCGAGGATGTCCTCCAAAGACACCACGCCCGGGGTGCGCGAAAAGCCTTCCTTCGAAAAGTCCGAAGGCTCCAAACAAGCCTCGGATGCGTCCAATGCCCTCGAGGTTGAGGTTCTCCAGGAAAGCCACAAGATCGTCAACAAGCTGAATTCTAACGATGATTCATCGGCTGAATCCGCACTCTCGGCCCTGCGTGCGGATGAAACGGTCGGCGAATTCTGGCAGTCGCTCGATGACAAGACTGCCCTGGACCTGATCGAATCCCTGGAAGCGATGACGCCCGACATCCTGGCGGCAAGCCTCGAACTCATGAAAGCCATGAAACCCGAGGTCCAGGCCGCAGCGCCCGAGGTTGAAGAACAGCCCGACCTGATCGAAGCCGTCGACGCCATATCCGAGGAAGACCAGCCCGACATGCCCGAAGACGGGGAAGGAAGTTCCGAGGAGACGGATGAAATCGAGGCGGTTTCGGCGCAGGCCGTTCCCGTCCAGGCAGCGGTCCAGGTCCAGGAAACGGAAGCCGTTTCCGAAACCGCGGGGATTCCCGTCGAAACCGAAGCGGTAAGCGCCGTCCAGGAAACGAAGGCCGACACGGCCGCTGCGCATTCGGCGCAGGAAGCCGCAAAGCCTGTCGTGTCCGAGAAGAAGCAGGAAGCTTCGGATGCGGGAAAACCGTCCGACAAGCCAGCGACCGATTCGCAGTCCGACGAGGTTCTTTCGGCGCTCCGCAGGAATCCTGAAACGGCCGAGTTCTGGAAGAACGTCGATGACGAGACGGCTCACAAACTGCTGTCGGTCCTGTCGAAGATGAAGGGCGGGAGAACCGGAGAGAAACTGGTCGCGACTCTCTCCGATGAAAAGCCGGTTGAGACGGTTCCCGAGACAGATTCCGAGATGACCGTCGACACGTTTTCCCAGACGATGGGGAGCCAGGTCGAAACGACGGCCGGTGAAAAACGGCCTGAACGGAAACTCCGTGAGAAATCAGACGCGAAGGAACCATCCGCGGTCACGACCGAGGGCGAATCCGGCGTCGAGCCCGAGCGGAAAGCCACGTTCGGCAGCGACGTGAAGTCGCTGCGCCAGGAGTATCGGGAAGCACGGGAATCACGCTCTCACTCCGCATCGGCCCAGACGGGATCCGCGGGCGTCACGGGCGCGTCCTCCGGCGCCTTCGCGGTCACCACGTCAGCCCAGGTGGCCATCAGCGGCGACGCTCCGGACATTTCCGACCTGTTGAAATCCTTCCAGTCTCGCGGGGAAACGGGAAAAGCGGACGGGCACCAGGCGCTGAACGCCGCTTCCAACCAGAACGTCAAGCGGGTCAGCATGTCGGGGCACGAAACGTCGCGCGAGTTCTCGTTCACACGCGACAACCCGTCGAACGCGCAGTCGGTCCGTTCCGACACCTCGCAGTCGAAGGGCGGCGACACGGTGAAGTCGGCGATCTTCTCGCAGATCATCGAGAAAGCCGAGTTCTTCAAGGGACCGCAGCAGATCAAGTTCATGACGCTCCAGCTCAAACCTGAGGCGCTCGGAAAACTCGAAATGCAGCTGGCGACGAAGGACGGGACGGTGACGGCGAGAATCTCGGCCGAAAACGCCGTGGTGAAGGAAAAGCTGGAGCAGCTCGTTCCCCAGATTCGCGAGCACCTGGAGCAGCAGGGCGTGAATATCCTGCAAATTTCCGTGGATGTTTCGCGGAGAGAATCCGATGGAAGTGATAGAGGGATGTCGAACGGCGAGCATCAGCCCGGCTTGCGGATCGGCTCCCGGCGTTCGTCCCGAAACGGTTCTGCGGATTCGGACGCGGTCGAATCCTCCGTTCTCATCAATCCGGAAATCAGAAGAATGGCGTTACACATCAAGGCCGTCGACGTGACGGTCTAGGAGGCAGGCACATGGCTCTCGAGCTCGTTGACACCGTTGCTCCCGGAACAATGGGACCATCAACCACCAGGAAGACCAAAGACCTGGACAAGAACGCGTTTCTGCTGCTGCTGACGAAACAGATGCAGTATCAGGACCCTCTTTCACCGATGGACAACACGGAGTACGTGGCCCAGATGGCGAACTTCTCGACGCTCGAGCAGATCACCAACATGGGCAAATCGATCACCCAGCTCGTCAGCGCTCTTGGCCAGAATTACAAGACCGAGGCGATGACGTATCTGGGAATGGAAGTGAACGCGACGCCGTCGGGCCAGGTCGAGTCGATCACCGGCGAGGTGACGGCGGTCCGGTTCGAAAACGGCGAGGCGGTCTTCACGGTGAACGGGCAGGACATCAAACTGGCCGAGATCAACAACGTCAAGTTCCCGTCCTGAGATTCCGGAAAGCGATTCTGACTTCGGGAGAACCAGGTAACGTTCGATGGATCCAAGATTCAGTATAGGTCCGATCACCCCCACACGCACCGCGACGCCATCCGCTGCGGTGAAGCCGAATGCCGTCAACGGAAACGGGTTCGACCTGGCGCTGCGGGAAGTCCTGACGCGGACCACCGGCCTCCGGAGCGGCCTGAACGTGACGGCGCACGCCGAGAAGCGTCTCCAGGAGCGAAATATTCCGTTCGATACGGAAACGAAACAACTCCTGGGCGAAGCCCTCGACGAACTCCAGGCGAAAGGCGCGCGTGACTCGCTCGTCCTGACGGGAAACGCCGCGTTCGTCGTGAACGTGCCGACGCGGACTCTCGTGACCGCGATGGACCCGGCCGATCTGCGAGATAGAATAGTTACACAGATAGATAGCGTGAGCATCAAGCATCACGCATGAGGAGCGCGACAAACCAACCATCTGACACGGAAAGGAAGGTGAACATCTCACTGAAAGCGACATAAGCAGTTCGACACAGGTTCTTCAGGGACGTAGCAAGGCGCACGAGGCAACGAAACCAGACAGAAACGAACGCAGGCCGGACCCGAAAGGGAAGCCCGCATCACCGCCCGATCGACAGAGGGCGGCAGCATACGCGCCGGATACGTCTTTTGACAGGCAGCGCCGGTCCGGAAGAGGCACATGAAGTGTTGTCTTCCGGGCCGGCCCACAGCCCTCCACCGAGGGTTGCCGGCACGGGACGAACGGATACGCCCCGCGGCGCGAAGGCACCGGTTGCCGTTTAGAGACAAGGACAACGTGCTATGATGCGATCACTTTTCACGGGAGTTACGGGGCTCAAGCAGAACCAGACGAAAATGGACGTGCTGAGCAACAACATCGCCAACGTCAACACGACCGGTTTCAAGCGCGGTCGCGCGATGTTCGAAGATCTCTTCTGCCAGACCATTCGCAACGCGCAGCAGTCGTTCGGCCCGTATGGCGGCCTCAACCCCATGCAGGTCGGCCTGGGAGCCAAGCTCGGCTCCATCGACACCATCATGGAACAGGGCGCCACCGAGACGACCGGCAAGAACACCGACCTCGCCATCGAAGGCGGCGGCTTCTTCGTCATCGACGGGGGCGGCGGCCGGCAGCTGTTCACCCGCGACGGGAACTTCAACCTGAACAGCAGCTACGACCTGGTCATGGGCACCAGCGGCTACAAGGTCCAGGGCTGGATGGCCACGCAGAATCCCAAGACGGGGAATCTCGAGCTGTCCGACACCGGAACCGTCCCTACCAATATCAATACCGTTCGCTATCTCAAGAAGCACGCGCACCAGACGAATAATATCAGCTATGCTTCGAACCTCGACAGCAGTTCGGACGAGCGCGACATCGAGTTCGGCGTGAACACGCTGACCTATCTCGACACCGCGGGCAACTACCAGAACCTCCAGTTCAAGTTCAAGAAGATCGACTCGCAGAACTGGATCTGGACCGCCGTCGACGACACCGAGGGCAACGTCGCCACCGGCACGATCAAGACCGACAAGGACGGCAAGGTCATTGCGAGCACGGTCGATCCGGCCGCCGCCGACAGCACGCTCGGTCACGCCTATTTCACCTACGATCCCGACGGCATCCCCGTCTCGGCCACCGCGACCAATCTGGTCAACACCGTCACCAACGACGGCGCGAACGGCTCCTGCCCCGGCGTCATCGCGTCGGGCAGCGAGATCAGGGACGAAACCGTCACGGTCATCTTCGACGGCGGCGACCCGACCCGCGCGACCTCGTACCGCGTCGTCGGCTCCGTCCGCGGCTTCATCGGCTCCGGCATCCTGGGCGGCACCAACGCCACGATCGAAGGCGGCGTCATGTCGCTGACGGCCGGCAAATGGAAGCCGAACGCGGACCTCAGCTTCACCATCACCGACAACTACTACAATCCTCCCCGCTCGGCGAGAGTCGAGTTCGCCGGCAGCACCGATCCGAACGGCCCCACCTACACGCCGGCCCAGATCATCGCCACGATCAACAACCAAATGGCGAACAACGGACTGAACGCGATCGCCACCTACGACTCCGTCACGAACAAGATGTCGATCACCAGCCGCCAGACAGGCGCCGACCAGAGCCTGACCCTCAACGGCGTCACCAATCTGAGCGACTTCTCGGGGCTGGGCCTGCTGAGCCGCTCCGGCTCGACGCTGACCACACCGCAGATCGAGCTTCCCGTCGTCTCGATCCCCTGGCTGCCCACGTCCGACGTCAGCTTCGACGTCATCGACACCGAAGGAAAAACCGCCACGGTCACTTTTCCGACGAACCTCGCCCCCGGCTACACCCGCGGAGACATCACCCGGATCATCCAGGAAAAGCTGAATGCGGCGAACCTGTCGGCCACGGCCCAGTTCCAGGACAACACCCTGATCATCGCGGGAACGAATCCCGGCGAAGACCAGCAGGTCACCATCAAGAACGCCGTGAATCTCGATCTGCTGACCGTCGCGCCGTTCCAGACCACCGTCAAGGGAACCGGCGCCGCGGAGCCTGAAGTGCTCGCGGACCTCACACCCACCTCCCAGAACGGAACCGACACGACCGCCCCCCAGTTCACCTTCAGTTCCGGCCTGGCCGCACGCAAGAGCGAGCTCTGGGACATGGCCGGCGACCAGTGGAATCCGATGACCAACGTCTCGTTCAGCGTGACCGATACGGCCGGAAACGTTGCAACGATCAACTTCGACGGCGCCACCGTCTACACCCGCGCCGACATCGTCAATACGATCAACGTCGCCCTCGCCGCCCAGGGCGTCGATGCGACCGCTTCGTTCACCGATTCTGACGGCGACGGCACCGACGAAACGCTCCTGATCACCGGAAACACGGTCGGCGCCGGCGAGACGCTGACCATCGCGGATCGCGGCGGCCTCAACCAGCTTGGCCTCGAAATTCCCACCCTCTGGAACATGGCCACGGACCAGTGGGATCCGTCGCGCGACGTCAGCTTTACGATCACCGACAAGAACGGCCACTCGGCCCTCATCACCTTCAACGATCTGGTCGAAGGCAACAACCGCATCTACAACCGCGGCGAGATTCTCTCGACCATCAACTCGAAACTGGCCGCGAACAACGTCGCCGCCTACGCGCAGTTCGTCGACTCGAACAACGACAGCATTCCCGACCAGCTCGCGATCACCGGCACCGGGAGCGGCCTCGGCGAGCTGATCCAGATCGGAGGCGAGAATCCCGAGCAGCTCGGCTTCATCAACGGCACCGTCGTTCACGGACAGGCGGCGACCAGCCGGTTCAATCTCGGCGGTCTCGACTTCACCCTGAACGAAGGAAGCATCCCGTGGGTGCCGAACGACACGATGACGATGACCACGACGGCCGAGAAGGGCCAGTCGGAAAGCGTGAAAATCTACGTTCCCACCCCCTCGTCCGACGAACTGACCTTCGTCGCCAAGGTCGGAACGACCGAAACCAAGATCTCCGGAGCGCTGAACAAGGGGCAAACCCACACGACCAGCATCACGATCTACGATTCGCTCGGCAGTTCCCACGAACTGGTGACGACCTGGGAACATACGAACAAGGCCACGCACGAGTGGCAGTACAAGATTTCCTACGGGAAAAGCGACCCCGAAATCGTGAACTGGCTGAAGGACCCGCAGAACGGCGTCGTCGACCCGCAAGATCCGACCGATGAAGAACTCGAACGGGCAAACAACGCCCTGATCTCCGGCCGCACCGGCACCTGCTACTTCACCAATCAGGGCAAGATCGACATCGCCAAATCCATCGTGAACGAGATCAGTATGACCCCGGCCGGGAGCAACAAGGTCACGATCAAGCTCAACATGGATCTCATCACCCAGTTCGACTCCGCCTTCACGACCAAGGCCCGCGACCAGGACGGCTACGAGATGGGACTCCTCGAAAGCATCTACTTCGAGCAGGACGGCACCATTCGCGGCGTGTATTCGAACGGGCAGAAGCAGCCGATCGGCCAGGTGGCGCTCGCGACGTTCAACAACCCCGGCGGCCTCGAGAAGACCGGCTCGAACATGTATGCCTATTCCCCCAACTCCGGTCTCGCGATCATCGGCCGGCCGGCGGAAGGCGAGCGAGGTTCGATCCTCGCCAGGTCTCTCGAAATGAGCAACGTCGACATCGCCGAGGAGTTCACCAATCTGATCGTTACGCAGCGGGCCTTCCAGGCGAGTTCCAGAATCATCACGACCTCGGACGAAATTCTCCAGGAAGTCGTGAACCTCAAGCGTTAACCGGAATCAGCCGATAGGTAATTGAGAAGAACGGTATGCGGTGAAGGGCAGGTCCGGAACTCCGTTCCGATGATAACCGCCGGAACAGGCGGCCAAATCGCCGGTCGGCCCCGCCCCGTCCCTTCGCCCATACCGGCGCCTTCGAAAATCAGCGGAAGGAGAGCGACATGATCAGACTCACACGTCTCAACGGTCGCTCTTTTTTCCTGAATCCCGAGCTGATCGAAAACATCGAAACCACGCCCGACACCGTCATCACCCTGACGAACGGACGAACCTACATGGTCCGCGAGACGAGCGATCTCGTCCGGAAACGGGTGATCAGGTATCGCCGTCTGATCTTCTACAGACTGCCCCAGATCCGCTCCAGGCGGCCTCCGGAAATGCCGGCGGCATGATCCGGGCACCGCGTGCATAAATCACGGGAAACGGCATTGACGGCTTATTTTGAGCATGATAGGATCGTGAGACATGTCACCTAAAACCAAATACATCCTGATCGGAGTCGCCGTTCTGGCACTCATCCTTATCGTCGTCGGCATCGCCTGGATGACCAGCAAGAAGGCGAAGGGCGGCGGTCCGGCCCACGAACCCGCCCCTCCGACGCAGGAGCAGATCCAGACGGCCCCGAAAATGGGACGGTTTTCGCTCGGAGAGTTCACCGCCACGACCCGCGACGAAGAACTTCACTACATCAAGATCGAAGTCGAGATCGGGTATATCGGCAATCTCGAAAAGGAGCTCGAGGAGCGGAAAGGCGAACTTCGTGACGCCGTCACGACGATCCTCATGAAGCTGAACATCCAGCGCGCGAAGGAAGACTATATCGACCATTTCCTGCACAAGGACATCGAGAAACAGCTCAACGCGATTCTCGGAAAATCCTCTTCCGAAAGCCGCATCGTGAAAATATTTATACCGGTATTTCTCATCAACTGAGGCAAGAAAACGAGTTTGTTCACACGCATCGCGCAACGACGAAACGACGTTCGGGACCGGGCCGCCTTCTACGGCGGCTTTCGGCATTCATGAAAGCTGAACCGGCATGGTCGACACCTTATCACAGAACGAAATAGACGCCCTGTTATCGGCCCTGAACACCGGCGGCGGAGCCGCCGAAAAGCCTGCGGCCGCGGGCGGCGTCGAGTCCGTCGGAGGGGCGGTCGGAGGCGAGGGAAAGCCCGAGCGTGAAAAGCCCAAGAAGGGCAAAATCTACGATTTCAAGCGCCAGACGAAGTTCTCCAAGGAACAGCTCGGAACGATCCAGCTGATACACGAGACCTTCGCGCGCCTCGTCGGCACCGATCTGTCGACCCAGCTCCGCGCCTACGCGCAGGCGACGATCATCTCGGTCGATCAACTGACGTTCGAGGAGCTGATCCGTTCGATCTATTCGCCGACCTTCATCGCCGCCTTCAAATCCGAACGACTCGACGGCAAGGGCCTGATCGACATCAATCTCAACGTCGTCTTCACGATCCTCGACCGGCTTCTCGGCGGCAACGGAACGCCCCTCGGCACGCTTCGCCAGCTGACCGACGTCGAGAAGCAGATCATGCACAAACTGATGAACCGCATCATTCTCGAGCGGCTGCGCGAGGCCTGGATCAACGTCGTCGATCTCTCCCCTTCGATCGAGCTGATCGAGTCCAACCCGCAGTTCGCGCAGATCGTGCCGCCGAACGACATGGTGCTCTCCGTCGTCATCGAGATCAAGATCCACGACGTCACGGGCACGATGACGCTGTGCATTCCCTACAATACCGTCGAATCGATCGCCTCGAAGTTCAACGCCGCCTCCTGGTTCGCGGCCGTCCGCAAGGAACCGCTGACGACGAACTACGATGCGATCACCAGCCAGGTCAAGGCCGTGAACCTGCCCGTCGTCGCCGAGCTCGGCACGCAGACGGTGACGTTGCAGGACGTCCTGACCCTCCAGCCGGGCGATCTTCTCGTCCTGGACCAACTCGTGAAGGAAGATTTGAACATCCGTGTGGGAAATCGTGTGAAATTTCGTGGCCGCCCCGGCATCGTGGGTAAAAAGATGGCCGTATCAATCACCCAGCTTCTGAGCAGCCACGAGGAGGACGAATTGTGACTGATCTACTCTCGCAAGAAGAAATCGACGCCCTGCTTCACAGCGGCGGCGCAGGAGACAGCGGCGCATCCCCGGCACCGGCTTCCGGCGGCAGCGGCGGCAAGAGCGTTGCCGATCTGATTTCCCAGGAAGCGATCGCGCAGCTTTCCGAGGTCGCGAAACTGTCCCTGGGAGCCACGTCCTCCGTCGTCCAGATGCTGCTCAACAAGCCCGTCGAGATCAATCTCGAACAGATCCGTGTCATCAGCTACGGCACGCTGGCCTCGGAAAGCGGCGACGAGGAGTTCATCATCGCCAAGATCGCCTACGTCGAAGGGTTCGACGGGAACTCCTACCTCCTGCTGAAGAAACAGATCGCCGCGATCATCGGGGACCTGATGATGGGGCAGGACGGCTCGAACGCCCAGTTCCAGGACATGCACAAGTCGGCCGTGGGCGAGATGATGAACCAGATGATGGGCAAGACGACCACGACCCTGTCCGAGGTGTTCAAGAAGCGGGTCGACATCGCCCCGCCCCAGGTCGAGATGGTCACGTTTGCCGTCACCCCGCCGCCGATGCCGGATTTCGGAAGCGAGGCGCACTTCCTTCGCATCGGGTTCCGCGTGAAAATCGGCGATATCATCGAGACCGAGATGATCCAGCTCCAGCCCATCGAGTTCGCGAGGCTCATGGCGTCGGAGTTGACCAAGCCGCAGAAGGTTGAGCCGAGAAAGGCCCCGCCGCCCCCGCCGCCGGGGCCTCTTCCGACCGCCGCCCCGATGCCTGCCGCCGCGATGGGGGGAATGGGGATGCCGGGAATGGGAATGCCGGGTGCCATGCCGGGCCCGATGCCTACCCCCATGAGCGGCCCCGCTCCCCAAGGGATGCCGGGAATGCAGGGGATGCCGGGAATGCAGGGGATTCCCATGCAGCCGGGCATGCCCGGGATGGGGATGCCGGGGATGGGCATGCCCGGCATGCCTTCGATGCACGGAACGCCGGCAGAGTTCGGCATGCTCCAGATGCCCATGGGAATGGGTCTTCAGTCGAACATCGACCTGCTGCTCGACGTTCCCCTGCAGATCACGGTCGAACTCGGGCGCACCCGCATGCTCATCAAAGATGTGCTTGAATTGGGAATAGGTTCTGTAGTAGAGTTGAACAAACTCGCGGGTGAGGCCGTCGAGGTTTTCGTGAACAACAAGCTGATCGCAAAAGGCGAAGTGGTTGTCATAGATGAGAATTTCGCGGTGAGGATCACGAGTATCGTGAACCCGCAGGACAGGCTTCAGGCACTCTAAGGAGGCTCTCTGACCTATGTCGAAGACCGTACTGATCGTTGATGATGCGGCCTTCATGCGCATGATGATCAAGGATATCCTGACGAAAAACGGGTATCAGGTTCTCGGCGAGGCCCAGACCGGAAAAGAAGCCGTCGAGATGTATCAGAAGCTGAAGCCCGACCTCGTCACCATGGATATCACGATGCCGGAAATGAACGGGATAGACGCCGTGCGCGCCATCAAGGGCATCGACGCCTCCGCCCGGATCATCATGTGTAGCGCCATGGGCCAGCAAGCCATGGTCATCGATGCGATCCAGGCCGGCGCACGGGATTTCATCGTCAAGCCGTTCCAGCCGAACCGCGTCCTCGAAGCTGTGCAGAAAGCCCTCCGCTGAGCCGCGACATCCGATGATCGCCGCGCTCCGGCCTGCCGGGCTTTTTTTATTTGCCTTCATTTTATTTTCGTCAATATCTTACGCCGCCGGCACGGCATCGGACGCGGCGAGGCCGGACCGTTCGGCTCCTCCGCCCGCCCTCGCGACCTCTCAGGGAAGCGCGTTCGCCGTGGCCGCCGCAAGCGAATCGACGGACCTGCCTCTGTTTTCCCGCGGGGAAACGACCGCCGCATCCCCGTTTCTGAACGACCCCGATCCGGTTTCCACGACTCTCAGCATCCTGACGTCGCTCGCCCTGATCGTGGGAATGATCGTCGCCGTGACATGGGTTCTCCAGAAGCGGCACGGCCTGTCGGGGACGGCGTGCGGGCGCACGCTCGGCATTCTTCCGATCGACGGCCGCCGGTTCATCTACATCGTCGACATCATGGGGCGTATCCTGGTGCTCGGGGTAACGGAGCATCACATCTCGATGCTGTGCGAGATCACGGACCGCGCTCTCATCGACTCGCTCCGCATCCAGCCGGGCGGGGCACCTACGGTGCCGGGCCTCGACAAGGTGTTCGCCTTTCTGAAGCGGAGCGCCGTGAAGCCGGCCTCTGAGAACACGTCCGCCCCGGAGGAGCCGTCCGATGTCTCGTTCGCCGACCACACCAGGAAGGCGCAGGAACGCATCCGTAAAATGGAGGACATGATCCTCCGCCGCCCGGATTCGGACGACGACGGCCGGCCATAGGCGCACGCGGGCTTACGCGCCCCACTTGTCATCGCGCCCGGGTATCGTGTATAAACAGAGGGGGCGATTTGCCGTGCCCCTTTTTCCACCCCAGCGCACAGGAGTTTCATTCCCGACATGTCGTGGCGTGCATACTGCACAGACTTTCTTCACCGCGCACGGGCACGAAGCCTCGTCGTCTTTCTCGTCCTGGCAACCCTGATGCTCTGCTCCGGCGCTCTCCACGCGCAGGCCGGGAATCCAGCGAACCCGCGCGCGAAAATCGACGTCGAGGACAGGACGCGGGTCGAGAAAATTGAACCGGCCGACACGCCGTTTCCCATACCGCGAATACGCGTCGATATAGATCCATCCAGGGAACGCGGCCAGATCGGGACGGGGCTCCAGGTCCTCCTGCTCCTGACGATTCTCAGCCTCGCGCCGTCGATCCTGATCATGCTGACGAGCTTCACGCGGATTCTCATCGTGCTGAACTTCGTCCGCCGCGCCCTGACGACCCAGCAGGAACCGAGCAACCAGATTCTCATCGGCCTGGCGCTGTTCATCACCTTCTTCACGATGTCGCCCGTCATCGACCAGGTCTACAAGCAGGCCGTGGTGCCCTTCACGAACAGGCAGATCGATTATATCGAGGCGTATAACCGCGGCATCAAGCCCGTCAGGAACTTCATGTTCCAGCACGTGCGCGAGGCCGATCTCAAGCTGTTCGCAGGAATGGAGGGCGGCGCCAAGCCGAAAACGAGGAACGAGCTCAGCACGATGGCGCTGATCCCGGCGTTCATCACCAGTGAGATTCGTGCCGCGTTCCAGATGGGCGTCATCATCTACCTGCCGTTCCTGATCATCGACCTGGTCGTCGCGAGCGTGCTGATGTCGATGGGCATGATCATGCTGCCCCCCGTCATGATCTCGATGCCCTTCAAGATCCTGCTGTTCGTCATGGTGGACGGCTGGAACCTGGTCATCAAATCGCTTGTCGTGAGCTTCGGGGGCAACGCATGACCGAATTCACCCTGCTGGAGATCATGAAGGAAACGATCCACCTCTCGTTCATGGTCGCCCTTCCCATGCTCGCCGTCGGCACCATCGTCGGCGTCATCATCAGCATCATCCAGACCGCCACATCGATCCAGGACCAGAGCCTCTCCTTCATTCCGAAGCTGCTGGCGACCTTCGCGACCCTGGTCGCGTTCGGCCCCTGGATGCTCAAGACCATGATGGCGTTCACCATCAGGCTGCTCGGCGACCTTCAGATGTTCGCACGCTGACGCCGCGCGATGACCGAAGCGGATTTTCTCTCCTACGTCGGGCTGTTTCTGATCGGGATGGTCCGGTTTTCCGGCTTTTTTCTCAACGTGCCCGTGTTTGGCGAGTCCGTCATCCCGATGCGCGTGAAGGCCGGGCTCTCGGCCCTCTGCTCGGCGCTCCTGCTCCCCCATCTTCATGCGACCCAGGTGCTTCCGCAGTTGTCTGTTCCCGGATACGGGCTCATGATCATACGCGAGCTGGCCCTGGGCTTCACGATCGGGTTCGTCGTCCTGATGTCGGTCGAGTGCTTCAAGTTCGCCGGCGAACTGATCGGCATGCAGATCGGTTTTTCGTTCGTCCAGGTCACGGACCCGGAGTCGTCGAAAAGCGTCTCTATCGTCAGCGAATTTCTGCAGATTTTCATGGCGCTGCTGTTCCTGATCCTCGGCGGGCACCTGCTGCTGCTGGGGACGTTCGCGAAAAGTTTCGACCTCGTTCCCCTTTCCGGTCTCGTGCTTCAGGGCGGCCAGATATCCGAGATCGTGAAAATATCCGTCATGATCTTTTTTCTGGGTCTCCAGATCGCATTTCCCGTGATAGCCGTGATTCTGGTCGGGGACGTCGCGCTCGGCATCATCGCCCGTACCGTGCCCCGCCTGAACATTTTCCAGGTGGGATTCGCGCTCAAGATCGTCATCGGCCTGTTCACCTTCAAGCTTCTCCTCGGGCCGATCATGGACCTCATCATCAAGATCCTGGGCGACAGCGTCTCCCAGATCACCACCTTCATCGGGACGATGGCGAGATGACGGAACTGAAGCTGAAGTTCACCGAACTGCCCTTCGACCTGCAGCTGTTCGCGGGCGAGAAGACCGAGCCCGCGACCGAAAAGCGGCGCGAGGAAGCGCGGGAGCGCGGAAACGTTCCGAAATCCCAGGATCTCGAGTCCGTCATCGTCCTGCTCGCCGCGTTCATGACGCTCAAGGCATACGGCCCCGACATGGTCGCCATCTGGGGCGACTACATGAAATATACGTTCGAAAATCTTATCGGCACCGAGCTGACCCTGCCCCACGCCCTCCTCCTGATGAACCAGACGGTCGTGGTCATCCTCAAATCGATGGCCCCCGTGCTACTCGTGGTAATGCTGACGGCGGCCGCCGTCAACCTGATGCAGGTCGGGTTCCTGTTCACCCTCGAGCCGTTCGTTCCGGATCTCGAGCGCCTGAACCCGATCTCGGGCCTCTCGAACGTCTTTTCCTGGAAAATGATCGCCGAGCTGGTCAAGTCGATCCTGAAGATCGTCGTCGTCGCATATATCCCCTACTCGACGCTCCGGGATCAGCTTCCCTTCCTGGTCCGGTTCGTCCAGCTCGAACCGGTGCCCTCGGTGACCCTGCTGATGAAGCTGCTGTTCTCCATGTCGCTCAAGATCATCCTCCTCCTGCTCGCCGTCGCCGTCGGCGACTGGTTTTTCCAGAAATGGCGATATGAAGAGAATCTCAAGATGTCCAAGGAGGACATCAAGGAGGAATACAAACAGCGGGAAGGCGATCCGAAGGTCAAGGCGAAGATCCGCGAGCGGCAGCGCAGACTGGCATCGCGGCGGATGATGGAGGAAGTGCCGAAAGCCACGGTCGTCGTCACGAACCCGACCCACATCGCGGTCGCTCTGCGCTACGACAAGGCGGCCGGCATCGATACGCCGACCGTCGTCGCCATGGGAACAGGCCTGATCGCACAGAAGATCAAGGAAATCGCGGCGGCGCACGGCGTGCCCGTTATCGAGAACAAGCCTCTTGCGAGACAACTCCATAAGATGGTAGATGTTGGTGATGAAATTCCCCAGGAACTGTTTCAGGCGGTCGCCGAAATCCTGGCCCAGCTGCACCGGCAGGGCCAGTATCAGGCGGCCTGACCGGGAAATCATCTGCGCCGGCAGGAGTGCGACCGTGCCTGTGAATCTGATGCACGGCGTATCGTCATGCGACGTGCCCCGAAGAAACGCCCCCTCATCCTGCGGAGCTGTTGCGTAATCTATGGCCGACAAGAAGCCCAACAGGCTGCTGGACAACATCGCGATGGTGGAAGTGCTGAAGAATCGCGACGTCCTGTTTGCCATCGGCCTCGTATCGGTCATCATCATGATGTTCGTTCCCCTGCCGGCGTTCGTCCTCGACGTGATGCTGGCCCTGAACATCGCGCTCGCGCTCATCATTCTCCTGGTGTCCGTCTATACGAAGGATGCCCTCGAGTTCTCGGTCTTCCCGAGTCTTCTCCTACTTGCGACCGTGTTCAGGCTGGGCCTGAACGTGAGCACGACCCGCCTGATCCTGATGGGGGAAGGGGCGAAAATCAGCATCGTCAAATCCTTCGGCACCTTCGTCGTGGGCGGCAATTACGTCGTGGGCGCGGTCATCTTCTCGATCATCGTCGTCTTCCTGTTCGTCGTCGTGACGAAGGGCTCGGAACGCGTCGCGGAAGTCGCGGCCCGCTTCACCCTCGATGCGATGCCAGGCAAGCAAATGTCGATCGACGCCGACCTGAACGCGGGAATCATCGACAACGACGAGGCGCGCCGCCGCAGGCGGAACATCGAACGGGAAGCGGACTTCTACGGGGCGATGGACGGCGCCAGCAAGTTCGTCAAGGGCGACGCGATCGCGGGCATCATCATCATCATCATCAACGTCATCGGCGGCTTCGTCATCGGCGTGCTGATGCGCGGTGAGTCCCTGATGGACGCGCTCCAGACCTACACGCTCTTCACCGTCGGCGACGGGCTCGTCACGCAGATTCCCTCATTTCTGATCGCGACGGCATCAGGTCTCGTCGTCACCCGGGCAAGCTCCGAATCGAATCTCGGCGTCGAACTCACCCAGCAACTCGTCTCGAATCCGAAGGTCCTCGGCGTTGCCTCCATCATGATGGGCTTTCTCGGCCTCATCCCCGGACTTCCCAAGGCGAGCTTCATTTTCCTCAGCGCCGTGTTCGGCGCCATCGCCTGGATCACGCACACCGTCTCCGAGGAGGAAATCCAGCAGAAGGCCGACGACGAGAAGAAAGAAGCCGCCGCGACGCCGACCAAGCCCGAGGACGTTTCGTCCCTCCTCTCGATCGACCAGCTCGAGCTCGAAATCGGCTACAACCTGATCCCGCTCGTCGACTCGAACCAGGGCGGGGACCTGCTGAATCGCATCACGCTGATCCGCCGGCAGATCGCGATCGACCTCGGCCTCGTGGTTCCACCCATTCGCATACGCGACAATATACAATTACCGCCGTCGGTGTATGTGATCAAGATCAAGGGCGTCGAAGTCGACCGCTACGAGATCATTCCCGACCAACTCCTGGCGATGAACGCCGGGACGGTCACTTCGCCTCTCACGGGCATCGAAGTCGTCGAGCCGGCCTTCGGCCTGCCGGCGATCTGGATTTCCCAGTCGGGGCGCGAGCGAGCCGAGATGGCCGGCTACACGGTCGTCGATCCGTCGACGGTCATCGCGACGCATCTCACCGAAGTCATCCGGAAAAACGCCCACGATATCCTCGGCCGCCAGGAACTCCAGTCGCTGCTCGAATCGGTCAAAGCCTCGTATCCGCTCATCGTGGACGACGTCATTCCCAAAGTCGTCACCCATTCCCTGCTGCTGAAAGTGCTTCAGAACCTGCTCCGCGAAGGGGTCTCGATCAGGAACATGGTGACGATTCTCGAGTCGCTCGCCGACTGCGAGGGGATCCGGGAGGCCGATTCCCTCACCGAGATCGTCCGTCAAGGGCTTTCCCGGCATATCTGCAAGAGCCTCGTCGACCAGGCCGGCATGCTGAACGTCATCTCCCTCGATCCGAGGCTGGAGCAGCTGCTGACGCAGTCCCTGCAGAAGGTCGAAGGCTCCGTCCAACTGGCTCTCGACCCGAAGATCGCCACGAACCTTCTCGGGAAGATCAAGGAACGGATCGAGGAAGTGATGCAGGAAGGCCGCTCGCCGATCCTGCTTTGCAGCGCCGCCCTCCGCCTCTGCCTCAAGCGGTTCACCGAGCGGATGGCGCCGCGGCTGACGATCCTCTCCTACAATGAAATACCAACGACAATACAATTACAGTCCACGGGACTCATCTCCCTCAACTGATGACAGGATGAACGAGAGCACCCATGCCTGACCAAGCCCAATCTCTCAGAGAGCTGAAGCGGCTCATAGACACCGTGGCGCCGGAACAACTTCCGGGGCCCGAGGAGTTCCTCTCCTCGATCCCGTCCCCGACGAAGTTCGCGGCCATCGCCATCCTCGTCCCGGACGCCCCCGGCGCCCGCATCCCGCCTCTGCAGAATTGGCTTCCGGCCCTGACGAATCGCAGGCGCCCCCCCACCGTCTGGGATCAGGCCGCGACGCTTTCCGCGGCGACGTCGCTTCCGGACGGGTCCGACAGGCTTCCGCTGATGATCCACACGGATTCCGCCGCGGGCCCGCTGACGGTGCTGCCGCGCCAACCGTCCCCCCTCGCGCTGCAGGCCCGTCCCGTCCCGGACCGGATCAGGTTTCTGCGGCAGATCCAGAAACTGTTCGCAAGCAGCACCGAGATCTGGATCACGATTCCCATGCCGGATTTCCGTGCACACCTGCCGCTCCTCCAGGCGACGGACGCGGCCCTGGTCCTCGTGCCCCGGCATCCCGAGGCCGTCCTGAAAAGTTACGAAGCCGTGAAATCCGTGCACCTCTCGGGATATTTTTCTCCGATTTCGCTCGCAGAGGCGCCTGCAGGCGACGAGATTATTTCGGATCATGCCCTCGAGCGCGTCCGCACGGTTGCAAAACAATTTTTATCTCTTGACCTCCCCCCCCTCGGGGTGGTACTTTCTGGCATCATCCAAAATACCCCGACCTCGAGAGAAGGGCCGTTCCAAAAAAAGCCCGGGGTCGTTCCCATGTACGATTTTCTCCGCGCATTCGCCGAGCGAGTGCTGTATCCCGCACCGGAAGACCGTCGATGAGCGATTCAGTGAAAAAACCGATCGAGAGCATAATCGCCGAAACGAAGCGGCAGATCCAGCCGTATGTCTTCAAGCGACTCGAGTCGCGCCGGCCCCGGCAGGCGGGCAGAAAAATAGCGAGAACGATAACCATCGCCAGCGGCAAGGGCGGCGTGGGAAAAACGAACATCGTCGCCAACCTGGCCATCTGCCTGGCTCAGGCGGGCCGTCGCGTCATCATCCTCGACGCCGATCTGGGACTGGCCAATATCGACGTGGTGTTCGGCATCCGGCCGAAGCACAATCTCACCGACGTGGTAACCGGCGATCTGACCCTTGACCAGATCATGATTCCCGGCCCCCGCGGCATCCAGATCATCGCCGGCGGCTCGGGCATCAGCGAACTCGCGCATCTCCCGCCCGACCGCGCGAAGCGGCTGTTCGAACAACTGCGCTTCCTCGAGGACAAGGCGGACTACCTGCTGATCGACACCGGCGCGGGCATCGGCCAGAACGTGATCTCGTTCTGCCTTGCGGCCGACCAGATCTTCGTCGTCACGACCCCCGAGCCGACCGCCCTCGCCGACGCCTACGGCATCATCAAGGTCATCAGCCAGTCGCGCCCCGAGGCGAACCTCTCGGTGCTCGTCAACCGCGTCGCCGACGACCAGGAGGGCGCGTTCGTCCACGACCGCCTTTCGAAAGTCGCCGATGAGTTTCTTCGGTTTCCCGTGAAGAATCTCGGGTGTATCCCCCAGGATTCGCAAATGTATCTTGCGGTCCGCCAGCAGACCCCCCTGCTGCTGTTTTCGCCGATGTCTCCGGCCGCCCAGCGCATCCGCCAGCTCGTCACGGAAGTGTTCCATGAAACGTATGAAGAGGAACAGACCGGCGAGGGCATGGAAGGATTCCTGACGAGGCTCGCCAAATTCTTCAACGGGGGCGTGCGGGCATGATGATCCAGAAATTCGTCGCCGACACGTATCACGAGGCGCACCTGAAGGCCCGCATGGAGCTGGGTGAAGATCTGATCATCATCCAGAGCAAGACGGTTCCCCAGAAAATATGGGGAGGTATTTATTCCCGGGAAGTAGTCGAACTGACCGTCGCCGCAACGCGGGACAAAAAAGAGCCTCCCGTTGTCTCCGCCCCAGTACGGCCGGTCCCCACAGAGGAAATCACCGCCGCTCCGGTGCCCCACAAGCCCGTGCTGTCGTCCCGAACGGCTGCCTATCCGGCATCCTCCGGCGCGCCCCAGCGACCGCGGGCGGATACGAGCACGACAAAGTCACATCATACCGGCCCACAGGGACTTCGCCGTGTGCACGGAATCCGCTCGAATCAGGAAGGCATGGCCGAGCCGCATTCCCAGCGCATCGAAGAGGAAGCCCAGCAGACGGCGAAGACCCTCGAACTCCTCGACGCCATCATCAAGCATCGCAACAACAAACAGCCAGCCGCCCCCACCGTGCCGGCGCCGACGCCCCGAGCGGCCGCGGCCTCCGCGATCCGGCCACCGGCCGACGAAACCACGGACAGGTCTTCGCTGAACGCACTCGAGCAGAGGCTCAACGAGTTGTTCACCCTCATCCGCGACATGAAAACCTCCGCCAGTCAGACCCTCGAGACGCAGGCCGCGACGATTCCCGCCGGGCTGATGCACCTGAAGCGCCAGTTCCAGAACCAGGAGTTCCCGGCCGAGATCATCGACGAATTCATCGAGAGACTGGGCAAGGAATTGCCGCCGTTGTCCATCCACAACGAAAAAATCGTTTTCGACGAGACCGCGAAATGGTTGAAACGGCTTCTTCATTTCACGCCGCATCCGCAGCCGACGCGCCCCGGTCCCCAGATCTTCGCCCTCATCGGGCCGACCGGCGTCGGAAAGACCACCACGATCGCCAAGCTGGCGGCGACGTACGCCCTGAACATGAAAGACCGGAAATCCGTTGCACTGTTCACGCTCGACACCTACCGCATCGGAGGCACGCAACAACTCGATCAGTATGCGAATCTGATCGACGCCACCATGGAAGTGCTCTACGAACCGGACGACGTTCTTCCCGCCCTCGAGCGCCATCAGGACAAGGACATCATTCTCGTCGACACGGCGGGACGGTGCCCGAAAGACGCCGTCGAGCTCGGGAATCTGAGAAACTTCATCAATCTTTTCGGAGCCATCAGGACCTACCTGGTTCTCTCCGCGACGACGAAGTATTCGGATATGCACGACACCGTCCGGAGATTCCAGCAGGTCGGATTCGACGAACTGATCTTCACCAAGGTCGACGAAACAGACACGATCGGACCTCTCGTTTCCCTCCTGTATCGGACGGCGCTTCCGCTCGCCTACCTGACCGACGGCCAGGACGTTCCCGACAATTTCATGCCTGCGTCGGCGGAGTATTTCGTCTCGAGGTTTGCGGGAACCTGCTGATTTTTTTGAGAAAACCGGTCCGGGCCGCTGTTCGTCGTGCCGTCGGGCATCCTGTTTCCGCCACTGTCGGACTCGCACATTTGTCACATTTCCTGTATACTCTGGGGTTTGACCACGCCTCATTCGTGACGCCTTGAACGACAGCAAGACGAGGTAAAGGGAGCCGGTTCCGGTGGATATCGACCTTTCCCAATATATGGGCATGTATATCGACGGTTCGAAAGAGAACCTCGATATGATGGACAAGATGCTCCTGAATCTGGAGCAGAATCCCAACGACATCGATTCCGTGGGCGAGATTTTCCGCGCCGCCCACACCCTCAAGGGAATGTCGGCCACCATGGGATTCGAGAAGGTCGCCCATCTTACTCACGAGATGGAGAATATTCTCGACAAGCTCCGCAACCGGGAAATTCCCGTCACGACCGCCGTCGTCGACGTCCTGTTCGAAACGTTCGACGTTCTGCGCATTCTCGTCAACGACAGCATCTCTTCTTCGGACTCGAACGTGAACCTCGACGCCATTTCGAAAAAACTGGCGGATGTTGCCGGCACGAGCGAGCAACAGGAGAGCCAGGCAACTTCGGCGCAGGCGGCACCGGCCGAGACGGGGCCGGAACTGTCCGGCATCACGCTGAACGAGTTCGAGCTCCAGGTTCTCGTCGAAGGGGAACAGCGCGGCTCGCACATCTTCCTGTTGCAGGTCACTCTGGTGGCCGACTGTCTGCTCAAGGCGCCGCGCGCGTTCATGGTCGTGCGCAATCTTGAAGAACTCAAATGCGAGATCATCAAATCGGTTCCCGAGATCAAGGACCTCGAGGAAGAGAAGTTCGATCTTTCGTTCAAAATGCTTCTGATCACTCCCACGGAAGCCGACGACGTCAAGGTCGGGATCGAGTCGATTTCCGAGATCGAGACCGTCCGCGTGACGCCCCTCACACCTGACGATCTTCGGACCCCGCAACCCGAGGTCCCGCTCCAGGCCCAACCGCTCATCCAGCCGTCGGCGCCGCCCGCCGTCCAGGCCCCGCCGCCTGTGCCTGAGCCGCCGCCGGTTCAGAAGCCGGTTCAGCGGACGCCGGCGGTTTCGGCCACACGAACGGCCGCTTCGCCGCCTCCCGCCGCACCGCCGCGGCAGCCGTCCCAGACCCTCGCTCCGGCAGCTCCCAGGAATGCCGTTCCGTCGCCCGCCGTGACGGCCGCGCCGCCCTCCCCGACTCCGCCGGCCCCGCCGGCAGGGGGCGGGAAACCGCCGGCAGGCCAGCCGCCGAAACCGGGAGCGGGGATGGCCGACAAGCGCGGCAGCCAGACCGTCCGCGTCGACATGCACCGGCTGGATGATCTGATGAATCTGGTCGGTGAACTGGTCATCAACCGCACGCGGCTCGCCGACATCGGGGCCGCGCACAAGCTGAAGGACCTGAACGAGACGCTGACGCGCGTTTCCCAGATCAGCAGTTCGCTCCAGAACGTCGTCATGCAGGTTCGCATGGTGCCCATCGAACAGGTGTTCGACCGGTTTCCCCGCATGACGCGCGATCTTTCGAAAAAACTGGACAAGAAGATCGACCTCGTCATCGAGGGGAAGGAAACCGAAATGGATCGTACCGTGATCGACGAGATCGGCGATCCTATGGTCCACATCATTCGCAATTCTATAGACCATGGCATAGAACATCCCGCCGAGCGCGTCGCCCGCGGCAAAAGCGACACCGGCACGATTCATCTGATCGCACGCCACGAGGGGAACCACGTCATCATCGAGGTGCGCGACGACGGACGGGGCATCGATCCGTCGATCGTCGGCCCCATCGCGGTCAAGCGAGGCCTCTTCACGCAGGATCAGATCGACAGGATGCCCCCCGAGGAAATCGTCAAGATCGTCTTCCTGCCCGGCTTTTCGACGGCGAAAACCGTGACGGACATTTCCGGCCGTGGCGTCGGCATGGACGCGGTGAAGGCGAAGATCGACGAACTCAACGGCTCCCTCGACGTCGATTCGAAGGTCGGCATCGGCACCCGGGTCATCATCAAGCTTCCCCTCACGCTCGCGATCCTGCCCGCCCTCATGGTGAAACTCGGCGCCGAAACCTACGCCATTCCCCTTGGCTCCGTCCAGGAGACGATGGACATCACAAAGAGCGACGTCAACATCGTGCAGCACCAGGAAGTAACCCTGCTGCGGGGAGAAGTCCTGCCGATCATCAGGCTGAGAAACGAGCTGAACGTGCCGAAGACGAGCGACGAGAAGGACAAGGAGGACGAGCTGTCGATCGTCGTCTGCGCATCGGGCGAAAAGCGGGCCGGGTTCATGGTCGACGAGCTGCTCGGCCAGCAGGAAATCGTCATCAAATCCCTGGGTAATCTGCTGAGCGGACTGCCCGGCATCATGGGCGCGACGATGCGCGGCGACGGAAGCATCGCGTTGATCCTGGACATTCCGTCGTTCTTCCAGACGAAGGGCCAGACACGAACGTAGGGGAAAACAGACCAAGGAGTCCGCGGTGGATCTCGACCTTCAACAATATATGGGTGCCTATATCGACGGTTCGAAGGAGAACCTCGATCTGATGGACCGCATGCTCCTCGCGATGGAGCAGAATCCCGGCAATATAGGCGCCATCGAGGACATCTTCCGTGCGGCGCACACCCTCAAGGGCATGTCCGCCACCATGGGCTTCGAGAAGATCGCCCATCTCACCCACGAGATGGAGAGCGTTCTCGACAAGCTCCGGAATCGCCAGCTTTCCGTATCGCCCCAGTTGATCGACGTGCTGTTCGAGACGTTCGACGTCCTGCGCAATCTCGTGACGGACAGTTTCAACCAGAGCGATTCGCGCATCGATCCGACGGAGATCTCCCAGAAGCTCGCCAGAATCGCCGCGGGAGAAACCGCGCCCGAGCAGCAATCCCCGGATGCCGGCACATCACCCGCTACCGGCAGCTCTCCCGCCGCGCCCTACCCCCCGGAATTATCCGACCTTGCCTACTTCGATCTGACCGAGACCGAACTGGCGAAGCTGGAGGAAGCCCATCGGCAGGGAGGGCAACCCTATCTCCTCAAGGTATCCCTCGTCCCCGACTGTCTCCTGAAGGGGCCGCGCATTTTCATGATTCTGCGCACTCTCGAGGCACAGCAGTGCTCCATCGTCAAATCCATCCCGTCCGTGAAGGATCTCGAGAACGAAAAGTTCGACAGGGCTTTCATGATGGTCATCACGACGAATTCCTCGGAAAAGGCCGTCTCGGAAGAGATCGAGTCCGTCTCCGAGGTCGAGAAAGCCGATATGTTCCCGATTCCCCCGGCAGGGGCGAGTGTCGAGACCGCCTCTTTCGGAGAACCCCGGCCCGCGCCGGAATCCGTATCCCCGCACGAACCCGAGCCGGAACCGGAACCTGAACCCGAGCCCGAGCCTCCCTCCGTTCAGGAACCAGAACCCGAGCCCGAACCGGCGTTCATTCAGCCGGTCAAGCCGGCACAGCCGCTTCCGCCGGCCCCACAGCCTGTCCGTCAGCCACAGCCCCCCGCTCCCCCGCGCGAGCGAACGAGGCCGGCGGCACAACCCGCGCCGGTTCGGCCGGCCGCACAACAACCTCCCAGACAACCGGCAAAGCCGCAGACCCAGGACATCTTCCAGCCCCCGGACGACCTCCCCGACTCCCTCCAGGGCGGCGGCGGAAACGATTCGAACGACGAAGATCTCGAATCTCAGAAGGAGGTTATCGAACTCGTCCAACTGGTCAGCTTCCAGATGGCCGGCGAAACGTACGCCCTGGGAATCAAGCAGGTCGAAGGCATCATCAACATGCTGCCGATGACCCGGGTCCCGAAATCCCCGTCCCATATCGAGGGCGTCATCAATCTCCGCGGTGAAATATTACCCGTTATAAATCTGAGACGCCGTCTCAAACTGACCGAAAAAGCCGACATTCGCGACGACCAGATCATGATCCTCTCGTTCGAGCGGGAAAAGGTCAAGGTCGGGTTCCTGGTCGACCGCGTCCAGGAAGTCCTGCGACTGCCGCAGACGTCGATCGAGCCGCCCTCTCATGTGAGCGAAGGGGTGAACGTCGAGCATCTGCGGGGCGTGGGCAAGCTCGGCAACAAGATCATCATCCTGCTGAACGCCGAGAAGATCGTCTTCGGCTGAGCTCAGCCGTTGGCCGTTTTCGCCATGATGCGCTTGGCCGAGTTGCGGACCATGTCGTTTTCGTCTTCGATCAGCGTTTCGGCGAGCTTGTAGAGGTTCGGCAGGGGAAGCTTCCCCAGCGCCTCGATCGCGTTCAGCCGGTTGAACCATTCCCCATCCCGCAGGAACGGCTCGATGGCGGGCGCCGCCTCGGCAAAGCCCAGATCGCCGATCGCATCGAGCGAGAACACCAGCATCGAACGGTCGGAAAGCGTTTTCACCATCGGCTCGAGCAGCCGCCGGTCGTGAATCTGCCCCATGACCCGGATGAGATTCACCTTCAGGTCGCGATTTCCCGTGTTCAACTGATCGATCATGAACGGGATATCGAGATGGCCGACCTTCGATAGCGCCTCGATCGTTCCGCTCCTGACCTGCACCGAGGGATCGACGAGCGACCGCACCAAGGGCGGAACGGCATTCGGGGCTTTCGCCTGGCCGAGCGCCTCGACGATGCGTTTCCGCAGGAACCATTCCGGGTGCGAAAGATGTTTTTCGAGCACGTCGACAGCCTCTTCCGTGCCGACGCGGCCGAGGCCCTTCACGCCGAAGAGGCCCAGGCCGAGCGGGTCTTTTTCGAGGGCGGCGACGAAGTGGGGAAACGCCTGAACGGTGCCGGCCTCGGCGAGGAACTTCAGAATCCAGCTCTGACGGTCGGTTCCGAGGCGGCCGTATTCGGCGAGTAGGTCGGGGGAAAGGCGGTCGGCGACCGGGGCAAGCACTCGTTCGGCTGCGGCGAGCTTCACCTCATCGGGGCATTTCAGCAGAAGTTCCGTCAGTGCCTTGTGAGCGGCGGGCGTTCCGAACGTCATGAGCGCCTTGATTGCGGCGATCGAGACGGGGATATTTTTCGAAGAAAGCGCCCGAATGAGCGGCTCGACGGCCGGCTGGTGGCGGAGTTCCGACAGGATCAGGGCGGCCCAGACAAACCGGTCGGGCCGCTTTTCATCGAGTTCGCCCATCAGAGCGGCGGGGGCCGCTTCCTTCAGGGGCCCCTTGAACAGATCGGCAACGAGTGACTTCGCGATCGCGTTCGAACCGTCGAACGCCTCCAGAAGGATCGGGACGGACTCGGCCATATTCTGCCGGATCTGCGGCAGGACGCGTTCGGCGAACGTTTCAGGCGCGGCATACGCCTTTTCGAGAAGTTCGGCGGTCGCCCGCCCGTTCGGCTGTGACCCGGCCATGGATCAATTCGTGACCTTGGGGGCGGCCTCGTATTTCTCGAGGGTGAACCGCTCGCATCCGATACTCTTGCCGTTGGCCGTGAATTCAAACAGATACGTGCCGGCTTCGGGAAATTCGAAGTTTTCGAGAACGATCATCGAGCGCGCGGTCAGGCCGACCTGGCCCTCGATGCTGGCGGCCAGCGGCTTCGGCAGCAGCGGCGTGCCGGAGGGCTTGACGATGTTGATGCCCACGTCCCACTTTCCGACCACTTCCTCCCATTCGATGAAGAGGCAGAGTTTGAGGAACTTGAACGGGAAGCGCGTCACGAAAAGTTTCGAGGCGAGCACGCCCATCAGGCTCACCCGGCCGTTCACTTCCTGGCGGATATCTTCGCAAATCAGTACGCTTCTGTAGTTCAGCTCGCTCATCGTTCATCGCATCCTTTGCAGATAGTTGAAGGGCATCGTTTCGTGCCCCGTATGCTACCACACCCCCCGCCTCTCCGCCATATTCCGCAAAGGCTCAGGTCGAGTTTTGGGAAAAATCGAGTTCGTTCAACAAAAGAAGAGAGGAACGCCGGGATCAATCCATTTCGACACGCCCCCGGAAACTCCATGGAAAGAGGTTTTTCAGTTGTTCAGCCGCGACATTTTCTTCATCAGGGTCATCCGCGGACTGGGTCTCAAGATTCGTCGTCCGGATGGGTTGGATTCGCCGAGCGGCGGCGGTCGAGGAACGTCTTGAGGATGAGGGCGGCCGAAACGGCGTCGCGGATCTCACGGCGCTTTTCGCGGCGCATGCCCGACTCGATCAGGCTGGTCACCGCCATGTTCGTCGTGAAGCGCTCGTCGATAAACTCGATCGGGACCTTGATCAGCGGCTGAAGGCGTTCGACGAACGCCCTGACGATGCGCGACGCCTCGCCGTGCTCTTCGCCGTCAAGCGAGAGCGGCAGTCCGACGACGAGGCCATCGGCCTCTTCGCTCTCGACCAGCCGGGCGATCGTCGCCGGAGCATCCTTTCCGGCCGGCACGACCGAATGCGGGGAAGCGGCGATCTCGAGCCGATCGCAACTCGCCACGCCAATCCGCTTGCTCCCTACATCCAAGGCAATGAATTTCATGCATCCCCCTCGCCCGGCACCGCGTGCTCAGGACGCACACGCATATCGGAAATGAGATATGATTTTCCATAGAGAGTGCAGGGGCGGGTTTGAAACCCGCCCCTGCGGCATTACCGATAGTATCTTTCGAATCGACGTGCGCGAGATCAGGCCGAGGCGCCGAACGACGAGCCGATGATGGATTCGGCGGCCTTGAGGGCATCGTCGATCTTCGCGGGCTCCTTCCCGCCCGCGGTGGCCATGTCGGGCCGGCCGCCGCCACTTCCGCCGGCGATCTTCGCGATTTCCTTGATCAGCTTGCCCGCGTTCAGGCCCCTGCCGACAAGATCCTTCGAGATCTTCAGGACGAAGGTCGCCTTCTCGCCGCCGCCCGCAAGCAGGCAGAGCACGTTTTCGCGGCTGCCGACCAACTCGTCGGTCATCTGTTGCAGTTCGGAGGCCCCCATGCCGTCGACCCGGGCGATGATGGCTTGGGCGCCGCCGATGACGCGCACCGACTGGCGTGCTTTCTCGATCTGGCCCTTCGCATCGCTCTTGCGTGCCGCTTCGATCTCTTTTTCGAGCTCGCCCACGCGCGACACAAGTTTCTCGGCCTTTTGCAACAGGCTCTTCGGGTCGCAGTCGAGGATCTTCGCGAGGTCGCGGGTTTCCTGGCGCATCGCCTGGAACCGCGCATACGCGGCGGCGCCGGTCACGGCCTCGATGCGTCGCACACCGGAGGCGATCGACGACTCCCCGAGAATCGTAAACATCCCGATTTCCGAGGAGTTGGAAATATGCGTTCCCCCGCAGAGTTCCTTCGAGTAGTCCCCGACCCTGACCAGGCGCACGACGTCGCCGTATTTCTCGCCAAAGAGGGCCATGGCGCCGAGTTTGACGGCATCATCGTAGCTGGTCTCGATGGTGTTCACCGGCAAGCTTTCGAGGACGCGCTCGTTGACGCGCTGTTCGATGACTCCGAGCGTGGTGGGATCGATCGACTGGAAGTGGGTGAAGTCGAACCGCAGGCGGTCGGGGTCGACGGCCGAACCGGCCTGTTTCACGTGGCCGCCGAGGAGTTCCTGGAGCGCCTTGTGAAGCAGGTGCGTGGCGGTATGGTTGCGCATCGTCGCCTTCCGGGAGGCGACATCGACGTGCAACTCGACCTGGTCGCCCTTTCCGAACCGGGCCGCGCTCACCCATGCGCCCCGGTGAATGAACACGTCCTCGACCTTGTCGGTCGTGTGGACGGCGAACTCGGCGCCTTTCCCGCGGATCACGCCGTGGTCGCCGATCTGGCCGCCCGATGCGGCGTAAAACGGCGTGCGGTCGGTGATGACGAGCAGTTCGTCGCCGGCCTCGACCACGTTCAGGACCGTTCCGGTGTCGGTCATGGTCGCGTAGCCCGTGAACACGGTTTTCCCGTATTCGGCCGGGTTGATGGCGCTGAAGTTCACGAACGCGGAGACGACGTTGGCCCGGCCGCGCTCGCGCTGCTTCTCGAGCTCGGTGTTGAACCCGGTTTCATCCACGAGCAGCTGTTCCTCTTTGCAGATCTCGCGGGTCAGGTCGAGGGGGAAGCCGTAGGTGTCGTGCAACTGGAAGGCGCGAACGCCGTCGAGCTGCTTCGCGCCGGCCTTCTTCAGGTCGGCGATGTAGCCGTTCAGCATCTCGCTGCCGGTCTTGAGGGTCTGGAGGAACCGCTCCTCCTCGCTCTTCACGACGCGGGTGACGAGTTCCAGATTCTGCCCGACCTCGGGGTAGGCGTCCATGACGCGGGCGACGGTCGGAACGATCGTGTGCAGGAACGGCTCTTCCTGGCCGAGATACTTGTAGCCGAACCGGGAAGCGCGACGCAGGATCTTTCTGAGCACGTAGCCGCGGCCTTCGTTGCCCGGCAGCGCGCCGTCGGCGATCGCGAAGGAGAGCGCGCGGATGTGGTCGGCGACGACCTTCAGCGCGGTGCGGGTCTTGCCGCCCTCGGCGAAGTGCTTGCCGGTGCGCGTCTCAATGGCGCCGACGATGCCCGAGAAGACGTCGTTCTCGAAGTTGTCGAGTTTGCCCTGGAGGATCGCCGCGAGGCGCTCGAGGCCCATGCCGGTATCGATGTTCTTCTTCTTGAGCGGCGTGAGCGCGCCGTCCTCGGCGCGGTTGTACTGCGTGAACACGAGGTTCCAGAACTCGAGATACCTCGGGCAGTCGCAGCCCGGCGCGCAGTCGGGCGAACCGCAGCCGATGCCGGGGCCCTGGTCGATGTAGATCTCGGAGCAGGGACCGGACGGGCCGACGCCGATCGTCCAGAAGTTATCCTTGTCGCCGAGGGTGACGATATGGTCGGAAGCAACGCCGATACTCTTGTTCCAGATCTCGCGGGCCTCGTCATCGCTGTGGTGAACCGAGACGTAGAGTTTCTTCACGTCGAGGTTCACGACCTTCGTGATGAACTCCCAGGCCCAGGCGATCGCGTCTTTCTTGAAATAATCGCCGAAACTGAAGTTGCCGAGCATCTCGAAAAACGTGTGGTGGCGGGCCGTATACCCGACGTTCTCGATGTCCGTCGTGCGAAAACACTTCTGGCAGGTGGCGGCGCGCTTGAGGTCGGTTTTGAGGCCGAGGAAATACGGTTTGAAGGGGGCCATGCCGGCGCTGTTGAAGAGGAGCGTCGGGTCGTCCTGCGGGATCAGCGAAAAAGAGCCTCGGACGTAGTGTTCGTGCCCCTTGAAGAAGTCGAGAAACTTGGATCGGACGGTTGCGGTGTTCATGCGGTCGCTCCTGGTCGGGTTCGAGAAATATGTAGTATTATACAGTTATTCATATTTTGCGTTGAGCACCCGCGAGTAGACGCGGGTCACGAACGTTCGGGTCTTGATCGGCACGCCGGCCTTGTCATACAACTCGTTCATCGAGAGCTGCACCTCGATGCCGCGTACCTTCGATAGGTCGTTCAGGGCGTTCCCGGGGTTGGTGGGAAAATAGTAGTGCGGGGCGAGGTATTTCTGATAGTTGTCAAGACTTTCGCCCTTGTCGCGGTTCCGGAAGATGGCGCCGTCCGTGCCCCAGATTTTGAGGTAGTCGAGCTGCTTGGTCACGATCGCGCGTTTGATCTTCCCCTTTTCCTGGCGGTAGATGATCTTCTGGGCGCCGGGCGAGTCTTTATACCGGTCGGGCCCCTCGTACGACCAGGTGACGGTGGTCGTGCCGTCGCCGATGCGCTGCGGCACCTCGATGGTCATCGAGAAGAACAGGGCGTTGTCCTCGGCGAACAGGTTGCCGCGGAACACGGTGTCGAGGCTGACGAGCTTCGTCATCTCGCGCAGGTCGCGCTCGATGAGCATCAGGAACTCGCGGGCCTCGTGCAGGGTGTCGAGCGACTGGCGCTGACGCTCGAGGCTGACGAACGTGCGGTTGAGGAACAGATAGCCCGTCACGAGCACGATGCCGAACAGCAGCAGGGAGATCATGACCTCGACGAGGGTGACGGCGCGGCGGGCCGGGCGATGCGTATATTTCATGATATTCATTTCCTTCACGGCTTGGAGGTCGGCAGCGAAGGCGTGAACGAACTGTTCAGGCCCGAACCGAGGGTTTCATCGGAAAGGATCGTCGCGAGCTCGAAGGATTTCTCCTTCCCCTTCCTGTTGCCGGTGCCCGGCACGGACTCGGTGAAATACACGATCGCCCGGATGCGGATTCTGCGCTTCTGCAGTTCGTAATCGGGCGAACCGGCATCGGGATCGACGTTCGGGTAGAACGAGAGGCGCGCCTCGCGGGTGTATTCGACGCCGGGCGAGTTCCAGGTGCCGTTCGCCTCGCGCGGTGTGACGTATTCCTTGAACGGCCCGTCGATCGGGTCGGGGGCGGAGAGCTCGATAAGCTGCCGGAGCTGGGCGAACGGGCGGCTCTTGAGCTCCTCGATCTTGAGCATGGCGAGATTGGCCGCCACGACTTCATTGATGCTCTTGTAGGTGACCTTTTCCGAGATGCCGAACAGCAGAATGATCGGGAGCATCACCAGCGAGGCAATCGAGAGCGCGACGAGGATCTCCACGAGCGTGATGCCCCTTCCGCGGGCTCGGGATGAGGGTTCGCGCGATTCAGGCAAATTTCGTGCCGAAGACGCTAACGTCGCCTGCAGTTCATGCCGATGAGAATCGTGGAATACCAGAGAACGAAGCGAGGAAACAAACATGAAGATAGACCGTAAGCACATGGGCCTGATCCTGGCCTCCTTCATAGCCTTGTCATTCAACAGTCACTTCGCCCAGGCCGCCAAGAAAACGCAGGAAATCCTGCAGCCGGCGAAGGTGTATGCCTTCAAGAAAACAGCCACCGCGTACGTGCCTCTCGCCGAAGTGAAAGACCTGCCCGTGGTGGTCAAGAAGACCGGTGTCAGAATCGATCGACGCAACCTGTATATCGGGGGATATGTGGTCAACACCTCGAACAAGGCCGTATCGCACGTGAGAATCTACCCCACGTTCGTGAGCAAGCCACAGAATCTGGCCAACCTGTCCGCTCAGCTGAACCACGACGAACTCAACCTTTCTCCGAAGGAAACGCGGCGCTTCGTCATCATGCGCCCTATTTCGGATGTGAAAGACCTGCTCGAGAACAACGTCCCGGTGGCCGAAAACTGCGTTCTCAATTGCCGCCTTCTCTAGCCTCGAGCCGCCCGACCTCTGCGATAACGCGATCCCATTCAGGCCCCTGCTCCGCGGGGGCCTGTTCCTTCATCAACTGAAACGCCGACAGATACGACTCCTTCGCCTTCAGCTTCATGTTCTTGCGGGTATACATGTCTCCGAGGTTCTGGAATGCGTATACAAGGATATCGAGGTTCTCCCGCTTTCCGCCCGATTTCAGGAGCTGTTCCCGAAGCAGGCCTTCGAGCTTGAGAATACCGAGATTGCCGGACGTCTCGAGGGCCATGACGGCGTCTTTCAACTCGAGGGCGACGGGCGACGAACGCTGACGCTGGAAATCGCTCTGCTCTTTTTCCTGCTCGTCCGCGAGACGCCGTCCGGCCTCGTATTTTTCGATGGCGAAGCGGCGACGCCGGTCACGGAAATTCTCAGTCTTCGTATCGACGCCGAGCACGCGGATCGTCTCGCTGGGCAGACCGAGTTCGACGAGCTCGTCCTCGTTTCTCTCGAGCGACGAAGAGGTCTTGCGCCAGAGATTCGAACCCTTGAGAAAGGCGAAATACCCGCCGCCTTTTCCGGTTGCTGTGGGATCGCTGATCGTGCTCGAGGTCGGCAGGCCGGGAATTCCCAGATCGCCGCCGAAATGATACAGCGTCACGCCGGCGACGGTCGCGATACAGAGCCCGGCAAGCCAAAGCTGGGGACTCTTCCACCAGGGGGGAAGGGGATGTTCTTCCGGCCCGTGTTTGCGACGGGGGGGATACAGCGGTCTGGCCATCGGTTCTCCGGGACTCTCTGTGTTGGAGTTGGCGAAATCAGAATTCGAACCCTGAAAGTATACCAGAGGCGGAATTCCCTGTCCATTTCATTGAGACCGGCTTTCATTCGGCAATTTCGGGAGACCATGCCGGCAAGGCGGCCGCAATCGACTCAGTACGTTGCACACCGCAGACGGGGTGTGCTATAGTTCATCCGTCAGCGGCAGGAGAGGACAGCCGCACGTTTGGAGTCATCACGTTTGCATAGCGCCAGCACGGTTCAGCACGCTTACGACCGCTACAGCACGTTGTACGATCTTTTCTTCAAGCCGTGGCTTGAGGACGGCCATCGTATCGCCGTGGAGCAGCTTGACCTCTGCCCGGGCCAGACGGTTCTCGAAGTCGGCGTGGGCACGGGGCTGAGCCTCGAGTATTACCCCTCGCAGGTTTCGGTCGTCGGGTTCGATTTCAGTCACGGCATGCTGTGCCAGTCGCAAAAACGCGCCGAAGAGTGCTCCTGCCCCACCCATCTTCTCCGGATGGACGTATCGAAGATGGCGTTTCCCACGCGCACCTTCGACAGGATTCTGGCGGCGTATGTGCTCACCGTCGTTCCCGACACGCGAAGCGCCATCGGGGAGATCCTGCGCGTCGCCAAACCTGGAGCGAAGGTCGTGATGATCAACCATCTGCGCAGCAGGAATCCCGTCCTCTCCTGGATCGAAGATCGGTTTCACCCGGTATTTTCGAAACTCGGCCTCTTCACGCTCGATCGTGACCTTCTCTCGATCCTCGAATCCTGCGGAATCCGTGACTACACCCTGACCCCCACGACATTTCTCGGGCTTCACCACGTCATTTCATTCACCGTACCGGAGCATTTCTGATGCGAAACCGCCCGGCAACGTCTGCCGGGCCCCCGCGATGAAGGAACGAAGACCGCGTTTTCAACACCGCGCGCCGCGCGACCGGCATCGCAACCGTCCGCCCTGGAGCGGACCACATTTTCCGGGTTCGACCTTTTTCAAGCGTTCCCGGCAACAAATCGGAGACATTCATTCGTGAGACGTTATCGCCGTTCTACAACCGTTCAAAAATCCGCCGAAGACCTCGAGCGCGAGTATCTGACCATCAAGCAAAGCCTGCTGCAGAACATCGCCATCATCGAGGAGCGGCTTCAGAAAATCTTTTCCAGCCCCAAGCCATGGAAATTCCAGCGCGCCGACCATGTGCTCGTGGAAAGCAACGAGGTGATCGACCTCGTGTTCGAGCACTCGGCTCCTGACGACAAGCGCTTCGTCGTCGTCGACATCTGCGTTCCCTATCTCGCCCGCGGCCAGAAATACACGCTCGACACGAAGGCCAAACAGTTCCAGAAGGAGCAGGGCGTCGCCGCGGTCCGCGTCAAGAAAGCCCTGCTGATGCTCAAGCGCAGCGGCGAAACGTTGGCCCCGCCCTCGACGAAACTCAGCAGCCGCATCATCGAACTGGACATCTCCGTCCTGACCGGTGAAGAGGCGCCCCCCGTCCAGTCCCAGCCGGAAAAAGCGGCCGCGCCCGTCTTCACGCCGGAACTGCTCGAAGCCCTCAAACGCACGATCGTGCACGAGTGTCTGGGCACGATGTACAAGCGACGCAACAAATACATCCGGAAGGGTCTCTGGCGCTGGATCGAGCGGGAGATCATGGATCCGAACGTCCATTTTTTCCTTATTATTTTGTCAAGTATATATCAGGGCAAGACGAGCGAGATTCTGAGCCGCCAGTTCAAGACGGTCGAGGAATACTCGGGCGGCTCGGAAAAGATCATCGAAGCCCTGTTCTCGAACGAGAACGGTCTCGCCCCCGAGATTCTCAAGAACGCCGAGCGCCACAAGCAGGGGCTTCGCCGCTTCCTCGCCTGCTTCGAGCAGACCCCGCCGTTCGAGTATCTCCGGACGCTGTTCCTCAAGGAGTTCCGGACGTCTCGCGACAGCAACAAGGCCCGCATCGCCGTGTTCGACACCCTCAGGGAACTCCTTTCCAGATGCGGTTTCGAAGGCGAAAAAGAGGTCCAGTATCCCCTCGAGATTCTCGACGAACTTTCCATCTTTCCCGGCTTTATCATGGGCAACTACGCCCAGCTGCGCGTCGAGAACGCCTCGAAGAAGCTTCAGAAGCTGGTGCCCGAGCACACCTGGAACGCCGATGAGATTTACAAGCTCCGCGACGAACTGGCGCGCGTGCTCGGCCTTCCGCCGGCCGAATTCAACTTGAATGCGTTCCTGCCGCAGGCGTTCCTGCGCGACAATCTTCCGGCGCACCAGGCGCGGGGGATGGAAGACGCGATGCCTGCTCCGCAGCAGCACCAGCGCATGGAGCGCGATCGCGGCCAGCAGAACGCCCAGCGCCGGCCCGAGCGGCAGCCGTCCCCGCCCTCTGAACCTGCTCCGGCAGAGCAGCCGGACATCGAACAGCCCCGGTTGCCGTTCGAAGGCGCCATTCCCGGATCCCGCGCCGACGAGTCAGCCTTGGGAATCGCACGGCCCGACACCGCCCCTCCGCCGCTCGAATCGGCCAGGCCCCAGGGCCGCCCGCAGAGACCGATGCGCGCCTCCTACCGGGCGACGGCGGACATTCCGGTTCAGACCTCAATATCCCAGACGCAGGAAGCTGCACCTCTGGCACAGCCGCCCGTCGAGACGGCGGCGTTCGCTGCCGCCCCGGACGACGCGCAGAAGCTTCCTCCCGCGATTCTGCCCCAGCCGCGTCCCCCGATGCAACACGGCCAGGGGCAACGAGGCCAGCAACAGCAGCAACAGCGCTTCCAGAACCAGCCGTTCGGGAGACAGTCCGACCTCGACGAGGCCCGGCACCGGTATTTCGAGAATTTCGGCGGTCACACCGAAGAGGACCTGGAATCCGTCCGGTTCATGCTCGACATGGAGCGCGTCGTCAGTGATGCGACCCGGGCCCCGGTCAGGCAGGTCGAGGCGGAAATCGAAACGGGATACGATGATCAGCCCCCGCCCAAAGGCGGCAGGCCGCCGGTGCGCCAGTTCCAGAACCAAGGCATGCCGCGGGAGCCGAGACAGGCGCCTCAGAACGGCATGAGAGCCCCGAACCAGGGCGATTCGAATCGCCGGAGGCGCGGAAAGCGGCGTCACCACCGTTCGGGCGGGAACCGCCCGCCGATGCCCCGGATGCCACAGTGACGGAGCACATTCGCGATGAAGCCGTATGAAAAAAAGCGGATGATCTTCGTCGGCTGCGTGCTGTTCCTCCTGCTGATGGGCATGCAGTTTCTCGGCTACGACAACATCTACCTGACCGGCGCCCTCGCCGGCATCGTCAGCGGCGTCTCGGTCGTGCTCTACCCGCGCGAAGAGAACGGACCGAACTGAGTGGCCGTCATCCTCGGCCTCGACCTCGCCGAACGTCTCGGAGTCTGCATTCTCGAAGATTGCGGCCCGAAGGTGATCTGGAGTTCCAGCATCGCCCTCGCGCGCCGCGATCCGGCTGGACGCCTGCTGCGGCTTCGCGACCTGCTCGTCGAACTCATCAGCCGGTTCAAACCGGCCGAAGCCGCCATCGAAGACGTCTTCCTGCCGGAGCGCACGTCGCGCAAGACCCCGATCGCCCTGGGCGAACTGCGCGGCGTCGCGCGCCTCTGCGCCGCCGAAGCCGGCATCCCGGTGTTCTTCTACCCGCCGGCGCGGGTCAAGCTCACGATCACTGGCTCCGGCCGGGCCTCGAAAGAGGACGTCATGCGCATGATCTCCGGGGAACTCAAGGTCGCGCCGAAGGACGACAACGAAGCCGACGCGATCAGCATCGCCTACACGCATATCCTCATGCGCCGATTCCAGGCGATGCCGCAGACGAACCCCTGACGCAACCTGCGGCGTCGCATCTGAAGCGATTGCGGCGGCCGGCGATTGACGGGGGAACCGCCCGGCATGTATGATTCACAGTGAACGCCATGAGCACGATCACCCACGGAATCCGAATCATCGCAAGGCTGCAGTGTCTGGTCATGCTCGCCTGCCTGCTCATCGGCACCATGGGCATCTGCCCGGATGCGTGCTGCAACGACCCGCACCACGCCGAACGCAGCGTTTCGCCGGTGGCCGATTCCGAATCCCACCATTTCTGCACGATGCTTGCCTGCAGTCACTGCAGCAGCTTCATCGCCGCGGCCGCGGAAACCACCGAACGTCCCTCCTCGGCCCGGTGCCCTCCTCCGCGTCTGCCGGTCGGCCACGATGACCCACTCGCGGCGGAACTCTTCCGCCCCCCCATCTCCCTCCCCGCCTGAACGTTTCAGCACACGTTTTTTTGCGTTCAGACAACGGGAAGGAGTTTTCGCACCCATGCGTTTCGCATCTCTTCTGCTTTTTTTCGCATCCCTTCTTCCGGCTCATGCGGCGTATGCCGGAGAACCGGAACACGTCACCCTGCCGGAGATCCTTTCGCGCGCCGCCTCGCATCCCTCGCTTCTCATAGGTGAAGCCGAGATCGCACGGCGGGAAGCGGCCGTCCGCCTCGCAGGCGAGCGGGGACCGACCACCGTGGCCATCGAGGCCGAAAACGCCGGAGGACGCTTTCCCGGTTTTTCGGAAAGCGAAGCGACAATCGCGCTGAAACGGCCGCTGCTCGACGGGCGGCGGAATCGCGCCGCCAGGGAGGTCGCGCGGGCGGATCTCGATCAGGCCCGGCAGGCGGCCCGAAACCGCCTGTGGCTGATCACGAGCGCCGCTCAGACGGCGTTTCATCGCGCCATCGTGCGGGACGAGCTCGAAAGAACGGCTTCCGAAGCGGTGTATCTGGCGGAACGAGGACTCGACGCGGCCCGGGCGCGTGTCGAAGCGGGGGCGGCCCCCGGCTCTGAAATTCTCAAGGCTCAGGTCGAGCTCGAACGTGCGCGCGTCGAGCGTGAACGCGCCTCCAGCCAGGTCAGGGAATCGCGAAACGAACTGGCGCGCGCCGTCGGCCAGGCCGAGTCGCCGCTTCTCTGCCCGGTCGGTTCGCTCGGCGACGATATTTCGCTCCCCGGGCGCGAGGAGCTCATCGAAAGCATGCTGGCCTTCCATCCCGACCTGCGGGAGCTCGATGCCGCCGAAAACCACCGAAAAGCCCGGGTATTGGCCGCGGATGCCGGAGGCAAGCCGATCTGGGCGGCCGGAGGCGGGTTCAGGCGGTTCCAGGAGGACGACAGGCACACGTTCGTCATCGAACTCGAGGCCGAACTTCCCGACCGCCGCACGGTGCGCCGCGAACAGCTCGATCTCGCCGGGGAAGGCCGGCGGATCGAAGCCGAGCGTGCGGCCCGCAGGCTCGATCTCGAGCACCAGATCGACGGGCAGATCACTCGGTTCAACGGAGCGAAGACCAGCGTGGAACGGCTCGGCCGGGGCGTGCTTCCGGATACGCGGCGACTGATGGAAATGGCGCTGGAGGCATACCGCCTCGGCCGCGCGGACCAGCTCGAGGTCATCGAGGCACAGAAAGCCCATCTCGACAGCCGACGCGAACATATCGAGGCGCTCGCAGAGCTGTACGAGGCGGCCGACGCCATCGAGAACCTCTGCGGGATCTGCCTCGTCGGCGAGAAGCACTGATGTGAAGTTTGAAGCGTGAAGCTCGAAGTGTGCAACGAAGAAGGCTGATCACATATTCCCTGCGGGAGTGCCGCTGAAGCCCTTCTGCATGTCGATTCGCGCGAAAGATGGATCCGCGCGGATGATCGGAGAAACGACGATGTTCAACAGAGCCTACTATTATAATATTGCATATATTATTATCTTCTTTTTCATGTTCGCCCTTCCGTCCTCTTTTTCCGCGTGGGCGGAAGAGGACGAGCACAAACACGGGCACGAGGCGCACGAACGGACCGCTCCCGGCGCCGCCGGTGAGGATGCGCACGAGGATCACGGTCGCGACCATGAAGGCCATGCGCACGGCGGCTCGACGGGCCCGGATGCGTTTGCCGAGCCGTGCGAGCACAAGGTTCCGATCATCGAGTGCGACGAGTGCCGGTACGAGGTCGGCGCCGTCCGGGTCTCCGCGACGCAGAGCACCCTGATACGGACAGAGAAACTCGAGCAGACGCCGATCGCGGCGACCCTCGAGGCGACCGGCGAAATGGCGTTCGACGAGGATACGGTGCGCATCGTCTCGCCGCGGGCGGCGGGCCGTCTGGCCTCGATCAGCGTGCGAATCGGCGACCCGGTCAGGCAGGGCCAGCCGCTGGCCGTGTTCGAAAGCCAGGATCTGGCGCAGGCGGCGCTCGAGTATCTGAAGCGTCTGGCCGAGGGCAAGCTTGCCGCCCAGAAGCTCGAGCGGGCCGAAGCCTTGCATGCGAAGGAGATCGGTTCGGCGCAGGAAGTCCAGGAGGCCCGGGCAGCTCGGGACCTCGCGCAGATCGAGCAGGAAAATGCCGCACGGCGTCTGCGCCTGTTCGGCCTTTCCCCCGACGAGATCGGAAGACTGGCGAAAAAGCCGGATTCCGCGGCATGCCGGGGGGAAATGATTCTGCGCAGCCCCATCACCGGCCGGATTTCACAGCGAGACGGCCTGGTCGGCGACATGATCGCCCCCGACCGCAAGCTCCTGACGGTCGCCGATCTGAAGCACCTCTGGGCGGTCATCGAGATTCACGAGCGCGACATCGCGGATGTCGCCGAAGCGCTTCACGGCGGGCCGGTTTTCGCCGAAGTGACCGCGGACACGGCCTCCGGAACGAGCTTCCCCGCCGAACTCGTCAGCCTCGACACGCAGATCTGCCGCGACACGAGAACGCTCCCCATCCGCCTCAAGGTCGAGAACCATCGCGAACTCCTGCGACCGGGCGTCTTCGTCAAAGCCCGCCTGTTTCTCGGAAAGCCGGAAACGAAGCCGACCCTTCCGGTCTCCGCCGTGGTCGAGAACGAGGGCGAGTCGTTCGTGTTCGTCCGACAGGGCGCCGACCTTTTCGTGAAGCGCGACGTTCTCCCGGGCCGCCGCATCGGCGAGCGGATCGTGATCGAAACCGGCCTGCAGGCTGGGGATGAGGTCGCCGTTTCGGGGGCTTTCCTTCTGAAATCCGACGTCCTGCGCGAGAAGATGGGCGCCGGCTGCGCCGACTGACCGAGAGAGCCGACATGCACTCCCTTCTTCGCAACATCCTCACGCACCGTTTTTTCGTCCTGCTGATCTCGGCGGGCCTCGTTCTCGCGGGCCTCGCCGCGTGGCAGAAGCTTCCGATCGACGCGTTTCCCGACGTCACGAACGTCCAGGTGATGGTCCTGACGCAGGCGGACGGCCTGACCGCGGCCGACGTCGAACAGCGCCTCACCTACCCCATCGAGCAGAAGATGGGCGGAGTCCCGCACGTCGTGCAGGTGCGGTCGCTGTCGAAGAACGGCCTTTCCCAGGTCGTCGTGATCTTCGAGGACGGCACCGACATTTACTTCGCGCGCCAGATGGTCCTCGAGCGGCTGGAAGAGGCCCGCGCGAACCTGCCCCCCGGTGTCGAGCCCGAGCTTGCGCCGATCAGCACGGGACTCGGCGAGATCTTCCAGTATACCCTCGCGGGCGGCGGGTTGTCGGCGACGGACCTCCGCAGCCTCCAGGACTGGCTCGTCGCGCCGGCCCTGCGGCCGATTCCCGGCGTCACCGAGGTCAACAGCTTCGGCGGCTTCATGAAGGAATACCACGTCCTCGTCCGTCCCGAGCGGCTGATCAAATACCGGCTGTCGATGCGCGACATCCTCGACACGATCGAGCGCAACAACGCGAACGCCGGCGGCCAGTTCATCGTCAAGGGCTGGGAACAAACGTATATCAGATCCATCGGCCTCGTCCGATCCCCTGAAGAATTGGGCGAGATCGTCCTGAAGGCGAGCGACGGGGTCGCCGTGCGGCTTCGCGACGTGGCCTCGATCGAGCCCGGCCACGCCGAGCGACAGGGCGCGGTGACGCGCGACGGCAAGGGCGAGGCGGTCGCGGGCATGGTCATCATGCTCAAGGACGCGAACGCGCGCGACGTCGTCGATCGGGTGAAAGCCGCGATTCCCGGCATCAGGCGCGCCCTGCCGAAGGGGGTCGAGCTCGATGTGTTCTACGACCGGACCTCCCTCATCGAGGCCTGCATCGCGACCGTCGTTGACGCGACGTTCGAAGGCGGCGTGTGCGTCATCCTGGTCCTGTTCCTCTTTCTGGCGGAACTGCGAACCGCGCTCCTGGTCGTTCTCTCGCTGCCGTTCACGTTCCTCGCGAGCTTCCTCGTGATGCGCTGGTGGGGCATGACAGCGAATCTCATGAGCCTCGGCGGGCTGGCGTTCTCGGTCGGCATGGTCGTCGACGCCACGGTCGTCGTCGCAGAGAACGCCCGGCGGCACCTTGCGCACAGGCATGCGGGCGAGTCGAGGATCGAAGCTATAGCGTCGGCTATATCAGAGGTCGCGAGACCGACGATCTTTTCGATCTTCATCATCGTCATCGTCCTGGTGCCGCTTCTGACGCTCGAAGGCATGGAGGGGCGCATGTTCGGCCCCCTCGCGGCCACAATGCTGATCGCCCTCGCGGCATCGCTCGTCGTCGCGTTCCTGCTCGTGCCCGCATGGTCGGTCTGGATGCTCCCCGCGGGCGAGGAGCGTGAGTTCGGGTTCATCCGGGCGATCCACCGGGCCTACGAGGGCACGGTCGCCGCGATCATGCGCAGGCCGTTCGCGACGGCGATGCTGGCGCTCGCCCTTCTCGCCGGAACGGTGCGTGCCGGCCGCGACATCGGCACCGAGTTCATGCCGCTGCTCGACGAGGGCGCGCTCGCCATCAACGCGGTCCGGCTTCCGAACGCCTCGCTCGACGGGGCCGTTACCGTAGCCGGCGAAATAGAACGTCTGCTCGCGAATGTTCCGGAGATCGAAACCGTGGTCTCGAAAACGGGGCGCGCGGAGATTTCCGAGGATCCGATGGGCCCCGAGCAGACCGACATTTTCGTCATGCTCAAAAGCGGATACCAGAAAACGCGTTCGCGAGACGCCGTGATCGACGACGTCAGAACCAGGCTGGCATCCGTTCCCGGGCTTCGTTACTCGTTTTCCCAGCCGATCGCCCTCCGGGTGAACGAACTGATCTCCGGCATCAAGAGCGACGTGGCCGTGAAGGTGTTCGGCCCCGATCTCGAGGTGCTGGCCTCCCTGTCGCGCCAGGTCACCGAGATTCTCGGGAAGGTGCCGGGGGCCGTCGACGCGAAGGCAACCCAGCTCGCGGGCATGTCGCAGCTCGACATCGAGGTCGACCGGTCGGCGGCGGCCCGCTGGGGGCTGAACGTCTCGGACGTGAACGAGCTGATCGAAACCGCCGTCGGCGGCCGCCTCGCCACGACGCTCGTCGAAGGCGAGAAGCGCATCGGCGTTCGCGTGCGGTATCCGCGCGAGTCCCGCAACGACGCCGAGGCGATCGGCAGGCTGACGATTCCAGCGCCGGACGGCACGCGCGTGCCGCTCGCCCAGGTCGCCCGACTGAAAACCGTCGAGGTTCCGATCGAGGTCACGCGCGAAAACGGCCGGCGCCGCATGGTCGTCGAAGGCAACGTCCGCGGCCGCGACCTGGGGGGCTTCGTCGCCGATCTCCGCCAACGTCTCGCCCCGCTGATGAACGCTCTTCCGACGGGCTACTTCATCGAACTCGGGGGCCAGTTCGAAAACCAGCAGCGCGCCATGACGCGCCTCGCCTGGGTCGTGCCGTTCGCGCTGACCCTGATCGTCATCCTGCTGATGCTTGCGCTCGGAAACGGCCGAGACGCCGTTCTCGTCATTCTGAACCTACCGTTCGCCCTCATCGGCGGCGTGCTCGCCCTCCGGGCCTCGGGCCTCACCTTCTCGGTCTCGGCGGCGGTCGCGTTCATCGTGCTACTGGGAATCGCCGTCCAGAACGGGGTGCTGCTGCTGGCCTTCTTCAGACAGCGGATCAACGAGGGCATCGCGGTCTTCGAGGCGGTGAAGGAAGGCTGCGCGGTGCGGTTCCGGCCGCTGATGATGACCGCCCTCACGTCGTTCATCGGCCACCTGCCGATGCTCGCCGCCACCGGCTCCGGCGCCGACATCCAGAAGCCTCTCGCGATCGTCGTCATGGGCGGCCTCGTCACCTCGACCGCCCTGACGCTCCTCGTCCTCCCCGTCCTCTTCACCTGGACCGAATCGCAATTCGGCCGTCCCGCGAAAACCGACATCCAGGCCGAGTGACCGCCGGCAGGGGCGGGTTCTCCCCGCCCCTGCCCCGCCCCCGCTCAAGCCGGGGATGAAGACTTGTCGGAATGAGCGGTCCGGGGTAGAGTGTCAGCCATGTCGACGGTATCGGGAATACGCGGAATCGTGCAGGTGGCGCTCGCGGCGTCGATCTGGGGGGCAGCCTACCCGCTGACGAAGGATGTCCTGGCGCAGGTGCCGCCGATCACGTTCGGGTTCGCCCGGTTCGCGCTTGCCGGACTGGTCCTGATGCTGTTCTCGCGGTCCCTGCCGCTCCAGGGCATCGCCGCCGGAGACCGGCGCCGAATGTGGCATCTCGCCTTCTGGGGCACGTTCGTCCTGGTCACGGCGATGAACCTCGGCCTGCGATGGGCGCCGGGTGTCGTCTCGTCGGTCATCTCGGGGACCCCTCCCCTGTTTACCGTCCTGCTGGCCGCCTCGTGGGGTCTCGAACCCCTCCGCGGGCGGCACATCGGCGCGGCCCTCATCGCCATCGCCGGGCTGTTCCTCCTGTGCGGCGACATGCGCGGCTCCGGCGTCACCGGGGCGCCGGCCGTCGCCGGGATCATCCTCGTCACCGTCCCCCAGGTCGCCTGGGCTGTCTATACGCTTCTCGGGAAACGCATCCTTTCTCTATATTCGTGGATATATGTCTGCCGAGATACATTCACGCTCGGGGCAATGATGCTGGCCCCCGTAGCCCTGCTCGAAACCCTTTCCGAGGGTCCCGGCCTCTGGGACGGCAAGGCCGCGGCAACGCTGCTCTTTCTCGCCCTCGCGAACTCGGTCATCACCTACGGTCTCTGGAACAGCGCCCTGAAACTCATTCCGGCGACCACCGCCGGCTTCATCCTGTATCTCCAGCCGGTGTCCGGCGTCATCCTGTCGATGATCATCTTCGGGGAACGCACCGGCGCAGCGGGGCTTGCAGGAATCGGCTTGATCTTCCTGGCCCTCCTCCTCGCCCTCCTGCCTGACCGGTCTTCCGGCTCTCACCCAAGGCCGGCGGAAGCCAGGTAGCGTTCGGCGTCGAGGGCGGCGACGCACCCCGAACCGGCGGCGACGATCGCCTGCCGGTAGTGAGGATCGATGACGTCGCCGCAGGCGAAGACGCCTTCGACCGACGTGGCACACGATGGATGGCGCACGGCGAGATAGCCCGCATCGTCGGCTTTCAGCTGGCCGGCGAGAAAAGCCGTGTTGGGGGTGTGGCCGATCGCCATGAACAGCCCCTTGCAGGGCCGTTGCGACACGGCGCCGGTCTTCACGTTCTTCACGCGCAGGCCGGTCATGACGCGATCTCCGACGACCTCCTCGATGACCGAGTCGAGAACCAGCTCGATCTTGGGATGGTTCCGCGCCCGCTCCTGCATGGCCTTGCTCGCGCGGAACTCGTTCCGCCGGTGGATCAGCAGAACTTTCGACGCGAAGCGGGTCAGGAAGGTCGCCTCCTCGATCGCCGTGTCGCCGCCGCCGACGACGGCGATGTCCTGGTTGCGGAACATCGGAAGCGCCCCGTCGCACGTCGCGCAGGCGGAAACGCCCTTTCCCCAGAACGTCTGCACGGACGGCAGGTCGAGCTTTCGCGCGCTCGCTCCCGTGGCGATGATGACGGTATGAGCCTCGAGCGTCTTCGACGAGGTCTTGACCGTGAACGGCCGCTTCGAGAAATCGACCTCGCTCACGTCTTCGGTGATGAACGCGGTGCTGAAGTGCGCGGCCTGCTGGCGCATCTTCGACATGAGTTCCGGACCCATGATGCCGCTCGGGAATCCCGGGAAATTCTCGACTTCCGAGGTCGTCATCAGCTGGCCGCCCGGCATGCCGCCGGCCATGAAACCCTCGATGACGAGGGGCGAAAGCCCCGCGCGCGCGGCGTAGATCGCCGCCGTGAGACCGGCCGGCCCGGAGCCGATGATGATGAGCTTGTTTGCCATGGGTTCATTCCCCTCCTGGTGTCTTCACCCTGTCAGATCGACAGCAGCTTGAAAGCTATAATAAACAATATAATAGCGCCGACTGTTTCGACGCGTTTTCCGAACCGGATCGAAAGGACTCTCCCCAGCCTCAGCCCCGTCCAGGTCATGGCGGCGGCGACGAACCCGATGCAGACAGACTCCCAGAAGAGGGATTGGGCCGTCATGCTGAGGCTGAACCCCACCCCGAGGGCGTCGAAACTGGTCGCGAACGAGAGGGCGACGAGCGACCAGCCGCGCGTCAGGTCCTTGCGGGCGGCCTGGGTTCCGGCACCGTCTTTGGTGTCCGCGTCTTCTTCTTCCACCTGGAAGCTCTCACGAAGCATTCGTGCCGCGATGAACGCGAGAAGACCGAAGGCGATCCAGTGATCCCAGTCTTTGACCAGGGGAATGATCTCCCGGCCGGCCAGCCACCCACCCATCGTCATGAGAAACTGGAACAGCCCGAAGTGAAACCACAGCCGGAACCGCGCCCTCCGCTCCGGCAGACGCGTTCCGACGGCCAGGCCGACGGCGAACGCGTCACACCCGAGAGCGAACGAGATTCCGAGAACGACCACCCACGACGAGATATCCATATCGGAACGTGGATGATACCAGCTTTTCACCAGCCAGTCCACATCCTTCGCATGGCTGAAACTTGGTATGAGGCCGTGCTATCATATACAGGTATCGAAACCGCCGGATGCCTATCGGCATGATGCGCATTCCGTCTTCGGCACCGAAACGTGTAACGTATAGTCAAAACAATATAGAGAGGAGTTTTTGTGAAGCGAAGAGATTTTCTGAAGATGACCCTTCTGGGAACCGCCTCGCTGGCCGCGGGGATCGACGTCGCGCGGGCGGCGGAACTGGCATCGGGGGCTGCGTCGTTCCCGCCGGTTCCCGTGTATCGGACGCTGGGCCGGACGGGGCTCAAGGTGGCCCTCGTCAGCTTCGGGGCGATGCTCACCCCGGAGCCTGAGGTGATCCGGGCAGGGTTCGACATGGGCATCAACTACGTCGACACCGCGCGCGTCTACATGAACGGCCGGAACGAGGAGATCGTCGGCAAAGCCCTCAAGGGCTGCCGTGACAAGGTCATCGTCGCCACCAAGACGAAGGGCAAGTCGGTCACTCCCGAGGCGATCATCGAGGACGTCGAGACCAGTCTGGCCCAGCTGCAGACCGACCATATCGACATCATCCAGCTTCACAACGTCACGAACGGGAACAGGGACCGCCTCTTCGACCGCAACGTGCGGGCGGCGCTCGCCGGCCTGCGCAAGGAAGGCAAGATCCGCTTCGTCGGCGTGACGACGCACACCGACCAGGCCGACATTCTCAATGCCGTGGTCGACGACCCCGACAGGTTCTTCGACACCGTCCTCGTCGGCTACAATTTCAAGAGCCCTCCCGAGCTGAAGGCCGCGATCGCCCGGGCCGCCGCCGCCGGCGTCGGCATCGTCGCGATGAAGACCCAGATCGGCGGCTACCAGGTCCCGGCCGGCGACACAACGACCCCACACCAGGCGGCGCTCAAGTGGGTCCTGGCCGACACCAACGTCGCGACCGCGATTCCCGGCATGAAGGACATGGCGATGCTGAAAGAAGACCTGTCGGTGATGGGGATGAAACTCACCGCGGCCGACCTGAACCGCCTCGAGCGGTATTCCCGGGCCGTCGACGGCATCTACTGCCGCCTCTGCGCGCGCTGCGAAGCCACCTGCCCGAACCACGTCTCGATCAGCGTCGTGAACCGCAGTCTCATGTATGCCGAAGGCTATAGAAACATGGAACTCGCCCGCGCCACCTATCGCGACCTCGAACCGGCCGCGTCGGCCCGGGCCTGCGGGAACTGCTCCGGCTGCGTCGCGCGGTGCGCGCACGGCCTGGATATCGCCGCCAAGATGAGCGCCGCGCGCGCCCTCCTGGCCTGACCGGGAGCCGTCCCCATGCATACCGGCGCGCATCTGCCCGCGACAACCAACGCCAGGCCAGGCCGAACGGCGGCGCTGGGCCTGCTGCTTCTCTCGCTTGTCACCCTGGCTCCGTGTGAAGCGCAGGTCCCCGCCACAACTCGAGAAGCCGCTTCGAACCAGGTGGGCGGTGTTTCGTGCTCGGACCTCCTGCCCGGCCCCGGCTTCCATCCCGGGTGGGTCGCCGACGGGACACCCGAAACGTTCACCCGCGACACGCTGTACGAGCACATCAACGGCGAAGCCGAGCTGTATCTGCCCTATGGCCTCGATTCGGCCGCGGCCGGCTATTACAAGGCCGGAGAAGATTCGAAAGCCGGGCTGGCGGTCGACATCTACCGCATGGGTTCGCCGCTCGACGCGTTCGGCATCTACGGCAACTACCGGAACCCCGACGGCGAAGCGGTCCAGGTCGGCGTCGAGGGAGAGATTTCCCCGACCCAGCTCCTGTTCTTCCAGGACCGGTATTTCGTGCGCATCAACTCGTCCGGCAGGGAGCCGCCGACCCGCGAAGCCATCCTGGCCTGCGCGCAGGCGGTTTCGGCGAAACTCCCCCCGTCCTCCTGGCCGCAGGAACTCGCTCTCATCCAGGCCCCGGGCATCGCCTCGCGCACCGAGAAGTACGTCGCGGAAAGTCTGCTGGGCTACCGGTTCTTCCCGCGCGGTTTCACCGCAGAAGCGTCACTCGATGGCACGCCGGTGAAGCTTTTCGTGGTTACGGCAGGCTCGCCCGCTTCGGCGGCGGCCTGTCTCGACCAGTATGTCGATTCCCTTCGCCAGTCGGGCACCACGCCGTCCGTGGAAGGCGGTTCCCGGGCAGACTCCGCCCTTTTCGCCCAGGACCAGCTCTACAAAGGTGTCCTGCTGCAACAGCGCGATAGTCTTCTCTATGGAATCGCGAAGATCGACGACCCCGCAAAAGCCCGGGCGCTGCTCGAACGCTGGCTCTCCAGGCCCGAATAAGTTCTCGCCGAAAAGCAGACATGGGAAAGAAAACGAAACCGGCAGACGCGATCCTCTTTCGAAGAGTGGTCGTTCCCGGCATTCTGATGTTTCTGCTGAATCATTTCTGGTTCGGATTCGAGCTTGTTCACCCGTATCCTGTGCCGATTATCATCTCGGGAATCAGCCTCGCCGTTTTCCATACCATCTACTTCGCATTGACGTGTGCCACCACCTGCGACAGGAGATACCCGATTTCGTCACTCACCAGGAATGATCTGTACAGACTTCGGCAGATCGAACCCGGCGATGTGCTGGCGAACATCGTCGTCTACGTGCTGTTCGCGTTTGTCGCCTCCACCTGCGTGAACGGACTGGTTCCCATCAAAACGGTCGGACACGACACGACCGTCCTCGACATCAAGGAGCATCGTTCGTCGTCGCGAAACGGCAGGGGATCGTCAGAAACCTATACGCTCGACGTCGCATCCTGGTTGAAAAAGGGCGAAACAATTTCCCTTTCCATCGACCGCACGACAGCTCTGAAGCTGAATCACAACGCTCCGATCCACATCGAGACGAAAATCGGCCTGCTGGGCCTGGAATTTTACCGAAAGCGACACCAGACCTTCACCTTTCAGAAAGGATATCTCCCGCCGTTCAGGCAGCCGGATTGATCTTTTTCTGCATGTGATAGAATCAACGCTGCAGGTGCAAACACATGAATGACATCAGAGACGTCAGCAGGGCGCGCGAGATCTTCGACAAGCTCGTTTCGGAGGGCCTCGCAGGCATCCAGGAGTTCATCGACAACCGCAAGTCGGAAGAACTGTTCCTCGACTTCAAGCGCTCCAGCGACAACGGCCGCGGACGCAAGCTGTCCGATCACGACCGCGACAATTTCGGCAAGGCCCTGTCCGGGTTCGCGAACGCCGAAGGCGGCGTGATCGTCTGGGGAATCGACTGCCGCTCGTCCCCGCACGGCGACGTCGCCTCGAGCATGATCCCCATCTCAGACCCCCTGAAGTTCCTGAGCCTGCTGCAGGGCGCCGTCTCGGGCCTGACCATCCCGCCGGTTCCGAACGTGAGCCTTCATGCGATCATCGACCCGTATACCGAAGAGGGATTCGTCGTGTCGCTCATTCCCCAGAGCGACCTCGCTCCGCACCAGGTCGTGCGCAAACTCCAGTATTACATGCGGGCCGGCTCCGACTTCATGCCGGTCCCGCACGCCATTCTCGCCGGCATGTTCGGGAAGCGGCCCCAGCCTCGCATCGTCCACCGGAAACTGTTCGGCAGAACCCTGATCAAGGGCGATTTCGTCGAGTGCAACCTGTCGATCCTGCTCAACAATATCGGCCGCGGCATCGGCCGGGATATATTTATATCAGGAAATATCGAGTCTCCCGGGCCGAACTGCTCGGTGCAGATGATGCCGGGCGAGTCCAGCGAATGGACCGGCAGGGTCTCGTTCGAAACCCACGTGGTATTGATTTCCCAGAGCGAGTTTCGCATTCCACCCGGGGCCTACTCCTCTCCCCTCTCCCTCAGTATTGCGCTCAAACCGCCCTTCGAAAGCCCCTTCGTCTTCAGGGGGAGTTACGGGTGCGACGGCGATTCGGTCCACGAGATCCTGATCGAAACGTCCCCCGACGAGATCCACAAGGCGTACATGCGATGTCAGGTGTCCCGCCCGTCGACCGACCTGACCGACGTCGCGCCCCTGGTCTTCGGTCCGGAATAGCGGTCGGCCGTATTTCAGACACAGGCGATTCCCGCGGGCCAGGCACAGGCGTTCGCGCCGGCGGCGCAAAAAACAAATACATGAGGATATATATGTACAACCATATCCATGTCCCGTTCCGCATTCTCGGTGCGGCGCTGTGCCTGATGACGTTTTTGTTCATCCCCATTTCGGGCCTTCACGCCGCGGAGGCCGGAGGCCGGGAGACGGCATTTTTCCACGCGTATTTCGCCGGGGAGATCAGGGACCACAAGGCGGCGATCGCCGAAAGCCTCCTCGCGCTGGCTCCCCCGGAGAAACTCGACGAGATTCGCTCGTTGTATGCCGGTGCGCTGGGCGAACTGAAGGAAGCGGTCGGTCGCGACGGGGGATACGACCTGATTTTCGCAAAAGGCAAGGCGCCGGCGCGCATCCGCATCGGCCCGGACGGCAAGGTCGACATGCTCTGGTTCGGCCAATGGAGCCTGTTCACCGACGATCCCTCGACGCTGGCTGCCGAGTTCGCCAAGCTTTCCGGGAAGGTCTCCGTCACCGTGCGCCGCGACGATCGGGAGAATCTCGTCTCGATCGATTCCGACACGCCGCTCGCCGTCGGTTCGGCATTCAAACTGTATGTTCTGAAAGCCCTCGTGCGGGCCGTGGCCGCGGGAAACATGAGGCCCGACACGGTCGTTTCGCTGCGGCCGGAGTGGCAAAGCCTCCCGACCGGCGTCACCCAGGACTGGCCGGCCGGCACGCCCGTCACGCTCGCGACGCTCGCCAACCTGATGATCTCGATCAGCGACAACACCGCCACCGACCATCTCATCCACACGCTTGGCCGGGAGGCGGTCGAAGCCATAGCCCCGGAGCGCATGCGCCCGTTCCTGACCACGTTCGATCTGTTCCGCCTCAAATACTCCAACGATACGGCCCGCGCCGAGCGGTTCGCGAAAGCCGACGTCGCAACCCGGCGCGCCATGCTCGCGGAACTGGGAACCGCTCCCGTCAGCATCGCCGACATCCGCACGACCCCATTCCATGTCGATACGATCGAGTGGCATGCCACGACCGACGAACTGTGCCGCGTCCTCTTCGAACTGCGAGAGCATCCCGCCGTCGGCATCAATCCCGGTCTCGTCCGGAAAAACCAGTGGCGCCGGGTCGCGTTCAAGGGCGGTTCGGAACCGGGCGTCCTCAATTACACGATTTCGCTTCAGAAAGCCCAGGCATCGCCGACCTACGTTCTCTCGGCCACGATCAACGACACCGCGCACGAGGTCAATACCGCGAGTTTCACGGAACTGGTCACCCGGCTGATCAGCCTGATCGAAGACGGCCGCCTGAAATGACCCGCTAGAGCGACACGCTGGCGATACGCCCGCGATGCGTTTCCAAAACGTCCGGCATTTCTTCGGGTTGAACTCTGGACGTACCCCCGTTCGGTCCTTATAATTTCTGTATAACCTGAAGGCGGGGAGACATTATGCAGCTTCGGCCATCGCATCAACGGCCGCTCTTACGACTCGTTCTGACCCTCGCGGTACTGTGTTGCCTCGCGGCGCCGGCCGTTGCCGGGGTGACGTTTTATTACGAGAAGGTGACGACCGACGCCTGGGGCAACGAGATCGGCTACCAGACCGTGCTCGTCACCAGCATCGACCAGCTTCCCGTCGGCAGCCCCTGGCGCGCGTATTTCAGCAACCAGGTCGGCGGCCGCAACCTGTGGGACTACACGCAGGTCATCGCGGGCAGTCTGAGCAAGCCGCTCACGATGACCATCAGCGACCGCAACCAGATTTCCTCCTCCTACCGCTCGACGACGGGCTACAACATCAAGCTGTATCGCCACGTCACCCAGTATTCTTCCGACGACAGCAAGAAGTTCGTCTACCTGCACGAACTGGGCCACGTTGCGATGCTCAACGCCTACGGCGGCAGCTACACGTTCAGCGGTCTGAACTACGGCTCCGACAACATCCACACCCTCGACGAGATTCTCCCCAATTCGAACACCGCCTGGGTCGAAGGCTGGGCGAACGCGTTCGGCGCCCTCAAGAACGGCGGCAAGGTGTTCTCGCTCTCGTTCGACAACGACACAACCACGGCGTTCCTCATCGACAACACGTTCGAGCAGATGACCCGCAACGAGCTGTTCGTCGGAAAGATGTTGTATGACGTCATGATGACGTTCCCCGGCGGCCGCGACAAGGTTTACAACCTGCTCTCCACCTCCGGGCCGCACGCCTCGCTGCGCGACTTCTGCCGCGCCTACGTAAAGACCTACCCCGCCGACCAGGTCGCCCTCGCGAAGCTGCTCGACAAGATCGGCTACAGCAAGGCCTCCCTCGACGAGATGCTCGATTACCTGAACGGCGGATCGCGCACCGTAACTCGGGAGTTCTACGCGTATCTGCAGCAGCGCGGCTCGATCGCCGGCGGCTCGACCACGGGTTCCACCACATCGACCCAGACGACGTCGACGAAGAAGTCGTTCTGGTCACGCATCTCCGACTTCTTCTCCGGCCTGTTCGGAAGTCGCAGCTCCGCCCCGGCGGTCGCCGCGACTCCCCAGCCTTCCGTCACGGTCGGATCGAACGCGCAGAACGGCCAGGTCTACACCTCCTATTCATCCGATACGACGCTGGCGCCGGTCGCCCCCGGCGAAACCCCGAACGCCCCTCGCGAAGACTCGGCCCACAAGCTTTCCGCCGCCCAGGAAGAATACTTCGCCGCCTTCGCCGCCTACAACGAGGCACTCAGCCGCCGCCCGGCCGACCCCGCCGCCGTCAGGACCGCTCTTGAACGGTTCAAGGCCGCCAAGGCCGCTCTCACCAGCCTCAAAAACTCGATCGGCCAGTAATTCGGAAGCCATCGACGAACCGGCCCCGCCTTTCGGCGGGGCCGGTTCTCGTTTTCACCCATCATTTCAAGAGGCAGGGCGGGTTTGTAACCCGCCCCTACGCATGTTTGGGGGCTGCGTCTTTCTGGGGGTCGTCCTTCTCCTCGCCTTTTCCGGCGCCGAAGCGGACGAGGAGGCCGGCGACGAGGCCGAAGAGGGCGATGCCGCCCAGCCATTCGAGCCAGCGCAGGCCCAGGGTGCGCCGGAATGCGGCCATGATCATGGTCAGCGCGACGCCGACCGTGCTGAACGCGAAAAACCAGGTCATTTGCCCTTCTCCAATTCCTTCTGCCAGCCCCGAACCAGCGGCCACGCCGGAATCAGCTCGAGCGCTGCGCTGAACGAGTCGCGGGCGCGATCTTTCAGGCCGGCCCCGGCCTGCAGGACGCCCACGTTGGCCCAGCCGAAGGCCGTCGCGAAGTTCGGGGCCTGCCGCACGAGTCGTTCGAGGCGGCCGAGGGCAATCGCGCTCTCCGGCTCCCGCGCCGCGGCCAGCACGGCACGATTCATCGTCATCCCGTCCCTGAACACGTTCAGAGGCACAGCGAAGGACGGCCTGCCGTCGCCGAACGAGATCTCGACCGTATCACTCGCGGCGCCCATCGCCTCGTCGACCGCCTTGATCGCCTCGTCGAGCGCCGGGGCCGGCCGTTCCGCGGCAATGCAGGCCCGGAGCTTTCCGAGAGCGGACCGAAGAGAACCGTCGAAAGCGACGTCCGGCATCCACAGATGAAGCACACGAGAGCCGGCTTTCAGCACCGGTTGAAACACGAGCGCTTCCGGCATCAGGACAGCTATATTTTTATCGGTATATAACGCAAGGTTTCGGCCGATCGGAAGGGGGGCTTTCACGGCGGCGACTTCGCCCATCATGACCTGGCGCATTGCCGGCGCATACGTCGCCGTGCCCTCGATCTTCCGGCGGATCGCGTCGGCGTCGGGCCTGGCCAGCATCTCCAGTTCGATCCACCCGTCGAATGGAATGGTCAGGCCCCTTGCGGAATGTCTCGTGCTCCAGAGTTGCCCGGCCGGCAGCGCCGCGGCCGTCCTGCGGCCGCCGCGGCCTTCGACGGGCTTCGGCCAGTGGATCTCGGCGGCGAGCTCCTGCAACGGCACATCCAGTGCGCGCAGATTCGCGTCGATGCCGATCTCGCCTTTTGCCGGGTCCCAGTCGGACACCCGGACTTCGAGGGCGTGCCACGCGGGCAGCCGCACGTCGGGCGTCACCGCGGCCGCGGGGGCGGCGCAGGCTCCCGCAAACGCCACCGCCAGCGCGGCGGAGATTCCCAAGGTCTTCAGCAGGCTCATCGGCATGGTTCGTCCTCCGGAAATCGGGATGTTCAGGCCTTATCGGACGTTTCGCTCTCTTCGGCCTTCGGCTTGTTGTCGGTGCGGCGCAGCGTCGGGAAGAGGATGACGTCGCGGATCGACGCCGAGTCGGTCAGCACCATCACGAGCCGGTCGATGCCAATTCCCAGGCCGCCGGCCGGGGGCATGCCGTACCGCAGGGCGTTCACGTAATCCTCGTCCATCTGGTGGGCTTCGTCGTCGCCGCCGGCCCGCTGCCGGAGCTGGTCTTCGAAGCGCATGCGCTGCTCTTCGGGGTCGTTCAACTCTGAGAATGCGTTCGCGTTTTCGCGGCCGGCGATGAACATCTCGAACCGGTCGACCTTCGTCGGGTCCTGGGCGTTGGCCTTGGCCAGCGGCGAGGTTTCCTTCGGGTACTCGATCACGAACGTCGGGTTCATCAGCGTCGACTCGATCTTCTCCTCGAAGATCTTGACGATCAGCTTGGCGCTGGTATCGGTCGGCTCGATGTAGATCCCGAGCTCTTTCGCCTTGGCCGCCGCCAGCTCGCGCGGGCAGTTGAAATCGAGTTCGGGGCAGTTGGCGACCTCGCGCACCGCATCGACCATCTTCAGCCGCTTCCAGGGCCGGCTGAAATCGAGCGTTTTCCCCTGGTAGGGCACTTTCAGGTCGGGGAAGAACTGCTTCGTCACCTCGACCACGAGCGATTCCGTCAGCTCGATCATCGTTTCCATGTCGCCGTAGGCGTGGTAGGTCTCCATCATGGTGAACTCGGGATTGTGCTTGATCGAGATGCCCTCGTTGCGGAAACTGCGGTTGATCTCGTACACCCGCTCGAAGCCGCCCACCAGCAGCCGCTTCAGATACAGCTCCGGGGCGATGCGCAGGAAGAGGTCCATGTCGAGGGCGTTGTGGTGCGTCACGAACGGCCGGGCCGCCGCGCCGCCCGCGATCGGGTGCATCATCGGCGTCTCGACTTCGAGGTAGCTGCGGGCGTTCATGAACTCGCGGATGCTCTGCACGATGCGGCTCCGCTTGATGAACGTGTCGCGCACCTCGGGGTTCGCGATCAGGTCGACGTACCGCTGGCGGTACCGCTGTTCGACGTCGGTCAGGCCGTGGAACTTCTCGGGCGGCGGGTTCACCGACTTCGACAGCACGGTGATCGCGGTCACGCGCAGGGTGACCTCGCCGGTGCGGGTGCGGAACATCATGCCCTCGACGCCGATGATGTCGCCGGCGTACAGCCGCTTGAGGAGCGCGAACTCCTTCTCGCTCAGCACGTCTTTCCGGAAGTAGAGCTGGAGGCGCCCCTTCATGTCGGCCAGGTGGCCGAACGCGGTTTTCCCCTGCTCGCGCTTGGCGACCAGGCGGCCGGCAACCTTGACCGGACCCCACTCGAAATGCTCGGCCGGGCCGTTGGCTTTCTCGGCGGCATCGAACGCGGCTTTCGCCGTTTCGGTATCGTGCGTCCGGTCATAGCGGTGGCCAAACGGCTCGATGCCCTCGCTCCGGAGGTTGTTGATCACGTCGAGTCTCTGCTGCTGAACGATATTCAGGTCGAGATTGCTGCTGGAGGGTGCGTCCATGTTCGTGCTTCCTTCGTGATGCCGCCCGCATTCCGCGGGGAAACGTCGTTTGAATGAAACGGGGGCGAAGCGGCCGATGCCGTCGCCCCCGAACTGCTCTGCGTTACGTGCTCAGATCTTGCGGACGTTCACGGCCTGGGGGCCCTTGGGGCCTTCCTCGACCTCGAACTCGACCGTCTGGCCTTCTTCCAGCGAGCGATACCCGTCGCCGGTGATCTGCTTGTAGTGGACGAAGATGTCCTTGCCGCCGCCGTTGTTTTCGATGAAACCGAAGCCTTTGGCGTTGTTGAACCATTTTACGCGACTCTGCATGACTCTACTCCTTCAGTACTGTGTTGCTTGGTCTGGAATGACTATGCCACGTCTCGGATGGTGTCCGGGGAAGGCGCGAGCAGAATATCATACGCCCGCCCCGTTTGCAAGCATGGGCATTTCGCGTCCCTCGAAAATACCTCTCAATGCCCATCCGGGAAATCGCAGGGGCGTTTCGTGAAACGCCTCTATCTACAGGGAGAGCTCGGCGCCTTCCATGCAGCCGAAGCAGTCGATCTTCGCGCCAGCCCGGGCGATCTGCGCCCTGCAGACTTCGACACACCGGTCCATGTCGTCGTCCGTGCGATCGGGGTCGTGGTGAAACAGCCCGAATCGCTTGACACCGGCGTCGATCGCGATCTGCGTCGCCTCGGCGAACGTCGAATGGCCCCACCCGCGGGTGATCTTGATCTCCTCGTCGGTGTACTGGGCGTCGTGGACGAACAGGTCGGCGCCCCGGCAGAAATTCACGTAGTCATCCCTTTTCAGGCCGCCTTCGTGGGGAAACGCGGGTTCGTTGTCGGTCAGGAACACGAAACTCTTTCCGTTTCGCGTCAGCTTGAACCCGTATCCCCCGTTCGGATGGCTCAACTCGATGGCCGAGAACTCGATCCCTCCGATGCTGCGGCCCTGGAGTCCGTTGCTCTCGAAGTGAAACGCGGCCTTCATCAGGCTGAAATCGACCGGAAAATACGGCGCCGTCATCTGGTGGCTCAGGTATTTCTTCAGGGAGCTCTGCGCGCTCGGCCCGCCATAGACATAAATATTATATTTTTTGAGATATGCTGGCGTGAAGAACGGAAAGCCGGTCAGGTGGTCCCAGTGCGAGTGGGTCAGCAGCAGGAAGATGTCCGAAAGTTCCCCCTCTTTGAGGAGTTGCTTGCCCAGGGACCTGATGCCCGAGCCGGCATCGATGATCACGATACCGCCGCCCAGCGGCCGCACCTCGACACAGGTGGTGTTCCCACCATACCTCAGAGTATTAGGGCCGGGCGCCGGAATGGATCCCCTGCATCCCCAGAACCTGATCTTCACCTCTCTACCTCCGCCCCTGGCGTCTGCGCAGGCTCCATTTCTCTCCCTGGCAGCGCATGTTCAGCCAGACTCCTGGTGTCTCTTCGGAAAGAGTATCAGACTTTGTTTCCACCCGCAAATGTTTCGTCGAATCACGAGGAGGCGCATGAGATACGCCTGGTATGCTTGAAAAACAACGAACCAGACACCGAGACTGCTTCACCACGAAGGCACAAAGGCACGAAAGAAGGACCGTCGCTCATTTTGTGTTTGTGTGGCTTTGTGGTGAAGCGGGTTCTGGAGCTCCGTGACGCAGCGGATGCGAATAACGATGCGTTCGCTCTGACTGACAGGGAACTGGTTTGACAAGAGCCGGTTGCGGGCGGTATCTTTGCGCGCCGCATCCTGAGCGGATCACGGGAATCCGATCGTGGAAGGAAGATGTTTTGAGCAGACCAGGGTCACCGGAAACCGTTTCCGGCACTTCGACGCCGCTATCCTCGACGCGACGGCTGGCGTTCGACCTGCTCTGGGAGTTCAAGCGGCCGTTCCTGCTCGCCATCGTTTCCCTGGCGTTGGTCGATGCATTCGACATCACGCCGCCCCTCCTGATCAAGGCGGCCATCGACGGTCTCGAAAAGGGCACAGACGCCGCCCTCATCTGGAAACTGGGCGGGCTGTATGCCCTCGTTACCATTGGTCAGGCCCTCGGCAGATACATCTGGCGGCAGTATTTCATCGGAACAAGCTACGCCGTCGCTTTCGAACTGCGGACGCGCCTGTACACCCATCTTCAATCCCTCTCGTTCAGCTACTTCACCCGCACGAAGACTGGCGAGCTGATGTCGCGCCTGACGAACGACATCGACGAGGTGCGCCAGATGTTCGGCATCGGGCTGCTCCTCATCATGGACACCCTGTTCTACTTCCTCTGGATCCCCGCGATCATGTTCTGGCTCTCCCCGTCGCTTTCGCTGTACGTTCTCGCTCCCGCCCCTCTCATCCCGTTCTTCGTCGTCCTCGTCGGCCGTCGGATCCACGCACGGTCGGCCCAGGTCCAGAAGCGGCTGGCCGACCTTTCCTCCCACGCACAGGAAGCGGTAGCCGGCATCCGCGTCATCAAGGGATTCAGGCGCGAGACGGCTCAGGAGACCCTGTTCGCGGACATCAGCCGCGGGCTGCTCGCCAACCAGCTGAAACTGGCCCGCCTCGAGGCCATCTTCCACCCTGCCCTCGAGCTGGCGATGGGCCTCGGCATCTTCCTGCTGATCTGGGCCGGCGGCCGCCAGGTGCTCGACGGCACGATCACGCTCGGCTCGTTCGTCGCGTTCCAGGCATACATTCTCAAGCTGGTCTGGCCGATGACGGCGCTCGGCATGGCGATCAACATCGCCCAGCGCGGCATGGCTTCCCTCGCCTGCAGTCGGGAGATCCTCGACGAACAGCCGGAGATCGCCGGCCCCGAAGAATCCGGAAAGCCGGTTCCTCCTGGCGCCATCGAAGTCCGGAATCTCACCTTCTCCTTTCCCGGCTGTGACGAGCCGGTCCTGCGGGATATCACCCTGAAGGTCGGGCCCGGAGAGACGCTCGGCATCGTCGGCCCGGTCGGAAGCGGGAAAACGACGCTTCTCAACCTCGTCATGCGCCTTCTCGACACCCCACCCGGCACCGTCTTCATCGGCGGGAGGGACATACGAGAGATTCCCCTGCCGGCATTGCGAGGTACATTCGGCGTCGTGCCGCAGGATGCGTTCCTCTTTTCCGAGTCGGTGCTGGAAAATATAGCATTCGGCATGAAAGACAAAACCGATCTTTCGCGTGCCCGCGAATGCGCCCGAATCGCCCGTATCCTTCCCGAGATCGAGGCGCTTCCGAAGGGCTTCGAGACCCTCCTCGGCGAACGCGGCGTGAATCTTTCCGGAGGCCAGAAACAACGTCTGACCCTCGTCCGGGCCCTTGCCGCCGATCCGTCCGTGCTGGTTCTCGACGACACGACCAGCGCCGTCGACGCCGACACCGAGGAGCAGATCAGGCGCGAGCTCAAAACCGCCCGCGCCGGCCGAACGACCCTCATCGTGTCGCACCGCCTCGCCTCGGTTCAGGATGCTGATCTCATCATCCATCTCGACCGCGGCCGCATCATCGAGCGCGGTACCCACACCGAACTCCTCGCAGCCAACGGAGAGTATGCCCGCCTCTGGCACAGGCAGCAGCTCATCAATCAATACGAACGTCTGCCGACAGGCGAAGTTCGAAGTTTGAAGGGTGAAGTTTGAAAAAGCAACCAACAACCCACAGGGACGCTTCGCGAAGCGCCCGACGCGATCGCCCAACGAATTCCCCTGCCTTTATTCTCGAGATCATCTGCGGGATCTGCGCAATCTGCGGATTCGTTCCTTCTTCTCGTGGCAAACTCGAGGCAAGCCATGCGTGATTCTTTCGTGCAGGACGACGAACTGGTCGGCTCGGTGTACGATGCGCGGCTGATGCGCAGGCTGCTGCCGTATGTACGGCCGCACCTTGCTCCGGCTGTCGCTGCGATTCTCCTCGTGTTTCTCGGGATGGGCATGTTTCTCGTGAATCCATGGGTGCTCGGCCGGGTTGTCGACCTCGGCATCAAATCCGGCGATGCAGTCGCCGTCACGCGGCTGGCGCTCGTCTACGGGGTGCTCGAGCTGCTGATTTTCCTTGCCGCCTGCGGCCAGAATTATCTGCTGCAGTATGTCGGTCAGAACGTGATGCTCGAACTCCGCACCCGCCTGTTCGGACATCTCCAGCGGCTGCCCATCCGCTTCTTCGACCGCAATCCCGTCGGCCGGCTGGTGACGCGCGTGACGAACGATGTCACGGCGCTCGGCGAGCTATTTTCCTCGGGGCTGGTCGTCGTCCTGGGCGATTTCGTCGTTCTCGTCGGCATCGCGATCGCCATGCTGCTGCTCGAGCCGGTGCTCGGCCTCGCCACGCTCGCGACCGTTCCCCTGCTGATCGCATCGGCCGTGTATTTTCAGTCCCGCATACGCACCGCGTACCGCCTCGTCCGGCAGCGGATCGCGCGTCTCAACGCAACGCTGGCCGAAAACATTTCGGGAATGAAAATCATCCAGATGTACCGTCGCGAACCGGAACGGGCCGCCGGCTTCGTCGCCCTCAATGCCGGCCACCGAGACGCCCAGCTCGAGTCGCTCTTCCATCACGCGGTCTTCTCGCCCGTCGTGACGTTGATCAACGGCCTGACGATCGTCATCGTCCTCCTGCTCGGCGGCTCGATGGTGCGAAACGGCCAGATCACCGTCGGCATCCTGGTCAGCTTCCTGGCCTATGCCCAGTTTTTCTTCTTCCCGATCCGCAACATCAGCGAGAAGGTGACGCTGTTCCAGAGCGCCATGGCGGCGGCCGAGCGGGTCTTCGCCCTCATGGACGAACAGGAGGAACAGGCCATCATCGAAGGTTCAGCCCCGAAACGCTGGCGCGGCGAGATCGTGTTCGACCGGGTCACGTTTGGCTACGAGCCGGGCAGGCCGGTGCTGCACGACGTCAGTTTCCGGGTCGCGCCCGGCGAGTCGGTCGCCATCGTCGGCCACACGGGGGCTGGCAAGACCACGATCGCTTCCCTTCTCCAGCGCTTCTACGAGATCGATTCCGGCTCGATCACGATCGACGGCATCGAGCTCCGCACCATCTCCAAGGACGCGCTGCGCCGCGGCATCGGCGTCATCCAGCAGGATGTGTTCATCTTTTCCGGCAGTGCCGTCGAGAACATCCGCCTCTGGGACGAAGCACGCAGCGAAGCGGAAGTGGCCGTCCATGCAGAACGGGTCAGGGCCGCCGGGTTCCTGCGCGCGCTGCCGGGCGGTTTCGGCGGCGAGCTGTACGAGCGCGGCGCGAACCTCTCGACCGGCCAGCGCCAGCTCCTGGCTTTCGCCCGCGCCCTGTGCGCCGACCCGCCGATTCTGGTCCTCGACGAGGCCACCTCGGCCGTCGACACCGAGACCGAGAAATCAATACAGGCTGCTATAGAAACCATGGCGAAGGATCGCACCTGCCTCATCATCGCCCACCGCCTCTCGACGATCCGCCACTGCCGTCGCATCCTGGTCATGCACGACGGCCGCCTCGTCGAAGAAGGCACGCACGACGACCTCCTCGCCAAAGGCGGCCGCTACGCCCGCCTCCACGAAATCCAGTTCACATCAGATTCTCGCTGATGCGCTGCAGGGGCTGGTTTCAAACCAGCCCCTACGCCAGATATGTCGAGGAAAGGTATCGCCGAAACCTATAACCGACAAATCATGAAGCACTTGCGCTGATAGCATTTTCTGATATCATTTAGATTGTGAAACGAAAAAACGCCAAAACGCTCCAGGCGATTTTTTCCCGGCCTGTATCGGCAAATATCCACTGGAGTGATATCGAAGCCCTCTTTCGCGAGCTAGGGGCAGAGATCGAGGAACGCGAGGGCAGTCGAATTGCCGTCATTCTTTTCGACGAGGTGCGGGTGTTCCATCGCCCGCACCCCGAGCCTGTTACGGACAAAGGAGCCGTGGCCTGTGTCAGGCGATGGCTTGAAGAGCACGGAGTAATGCCATGAATCTGATGACTGTTGATGGGCACATTGCGAAGATCGAATATGATCCCGACCGTGATATGTTCCGGGGTGAAATCCTCGGCCTGAACGGAGGGGCTGATTTCTGGGGGAGAAACCCGGAAGAGCTCCGGAGGGAGTTTCGGCTTTCCCTTTCCATTTTCCTCGATACCTGCCGACGGAAAGGCATCGAACCGTATAGAAAATATTCAGGCCGGCTTCTCCTCCGCATTCCACCGGAACTTCACGCCCGCGCCATCGCAACAGCCGAAGCTGCCGGCAAAAGCCTGAACGCCTGGCTGAGAGAAATCATGGATGAAGCAACCAAAGCAGCCTGACCGGCCTCATGCCATCAAAGCGTGGGTCGACAAGAGAATGGTCTTCATCGAACTGACCGACGGGCGGATCATCGGCTTTCCAGCTGCCCGGTTCCAACTGTTGAAAGATGCGTCTGACGAGGATCTGGCCCAGGTCGGCATCCGCTTGAGCGGCCATGCTCTCCGGTGGGAAAAAATCGACGAAGACATCACCGTGGCCGGCATTGTCGCCGGGAATTTTCAACTGCCTCCGGCATGAATCCCTTCCCCTGAGGAAATCTTCTTTTCGGTTCGGTGATGTGGTAACCTCGCAAGAGATAAAAAACTCTCGAGAGGCTTTCCGGACGATGGCCAGACTGATTGTTTTGATGCCGAACGGGCAGCGGCTGGTGTACGAGATCGAGAAGGTGGCGACGGTCGGGCGACTGCCCGAGAACGCGATCGCGATTCCCGAGCCGCACATCTCGAAAACCCACTGCCGCATCACGCTCCAGGGCGACGGATACGTCATCGAGGATCTCGGCTCTCGAAACGGCACCCTGCTGAACGGCATTCGCCTCACGGTGCCGACCCGGCTTCAGAACGGTGCGCGTTTTTCGCTCGGCGGCACCGAATGCATCTTCCTGATCGAAGACCGCCGGGCCGTAGCGGCTCCGGGAGACGCCACGCTTTCCGACCGGTCAACCAGGGGCGGACCGATCGCGGTGCCGGATTCCGCCGCCCCCCCGAAGCTCGACAGCCAGCACGCGATGCAGGCCGTTTTCACCCCGAAACAACCCGGCATGGTCCAGGGGCGCATCGCCGTCGAGTCGAAAACCTTCCAGCCTGAGCGGGAAATCACGGACGTCGAGTTCCTGCGACGTGACTACGAGAAACTGCGCATCGCCCACGAGCTGATGCAGGCGGTCGGCCACGAGATCGATCTCGACCGCATTCTCGACCGCATCCTCGAGTGCGTGTTCGACATGCTGCCGGCGAATCGCGGCGTAGTGCTTCTCTACGAGGCCAACGGCCGGCTCGTGCCGCGCGCCAGCCGCATGCGCAAGGAGCGACCCGACGAGGAGTTCATGATCTCGACCTCGATGGTGAAGCGCATCGAGGAGGAACGCATCGGCATTCTGCTGCTCGACGCGGCCGACGACCCGCGGTTCCAGAACGCCCAGTCGGTGATCGCCCAGGGAATCCGCAGCGCCATGGCCGTGCCCCTGCTCTACAAGGACGCGCTGCTCGGCATCGTGATCATCGATTCACAACTCGTCACGCACGCCTTTTCCGAAAAGGATCTGCAAATCCTCTCGACGCTGGCGAACCAGGCGGCCCTGCTCGTCGCCAACGCCGGGCTGGCCCGCAAGAACGAGGAGGCGGCCGCCACGCGCGCCCGGCTCCAGCGCATGTTCTCGCCCGTCATCGCCGAGTACGTCGCGAGCGGCAGGCTCGAGGTCAGGCAGGGCGGCGTGCCGATGCGCGCCACGATGCTGTTTTCCGACATCCGCAACTTCACCTCGATGTCGGAAAAGATGGACGCGGGCGAGATCGTCTCGCTGCTGAACGGGTATTTCGAACGGATGGTCGACGTCGTCTTCTCGTTCGACGGCACCCTCGACAAGTTTGTCGGCGACGGCATGATCGCCCTGTTCGGCGCCCCCGTCACCCGGCCCGACGACGCCGTGCGCGCGGTGCGCACCGCCCTGCGCATGCAGGAGGCGCTCGACCGGTTCAATGCCGAACGCGAGCGCGCCGGCAAGATGCCACTCAGGATCGGCATCGGCATCAACACCGGCGATGTCGTCGCCGGCTACATCGGCAGCTCGAAAGCCCTCCAGTATACCGTCATCGGCTCGCCGGTGAACCTCGCGAGCCGACTCTGCTCGCTCGCCCGCGACGAAAACCGCATCGTCATCAGCGAATCGACCTGGAACGAGGTGCACGCCGCCTTCGAAACCCGCGAACTCGAGCCCGTCCCCATCAAGGGCATCTCCGAGCCGGTCCGCACCTTCGCCGTCGTCGCCGAAAAGCCCGCCGACACCCCACCGTCCCTCCCCGCCGCCCTGTGATATATATTCCCAATTATCCGTAGGGGCGGGTTTCAAACCCGCCCCGTCGTGCCTGATATGTCGAAAAAGACATCGCACCACAGAGTCACAGAGACACAGAGAGTGAAATTTTTTTAGAACTCTGTGTCTCAGCGTCTCAGTGGTGCGTTGTTTTCCGGGAGGTTGACTGCGTCAATCCTTCCAGGAGGCGACGATGTCGCGGAGAAGGTCGGGGCGGTTCGTCATGATGCCGTGCACGCCGAGCTTGATGATGTCGCGCATCTCCTCAGGTTTGTCGAGCGTCCAGGCGATGACGCCCTCGACCGGCGGCTCGACCTTGTTGAAATTGTGGATGCGCGCCAGCTTCCTATCATATTTAATGATTTTTTTGAAGATGGAATACCCGTTGATCGTCGCGACCGGCCGCCCGATGGCCCCCCAGCCCAGCTTCAGATCGATGGCCCCAGCGACGGTCGAGAACTTCTTCGAATTGAGAATCAGAACCGCCGGCAGTTCCTGGTCGTGAAGGATCGTCAGATCGCTCTCGATGGCGATCATCGCGGAAAGAATATCGTGATACGGCGACATGAGAACGACGCGCCCCTCGAGGCCACGCTCGCGAACGGCCTTTGCAACACGTTCGACGAGCGGCTTCACGAACTGCACCTTCCCTTCGGGAATCTTGATGTCGAAGAAGACACGCTTGATCCGGTCTTCGCCGGCCACCCAGGCACAGAGTTCCTCGATCGTCGGAATGCGCGCCGAAAGCTTGTCTTTCGTTCCGAGCTTGTTGGTCCGCAGCGTGTAGCCATAGTTCGCGCGTAGCTCCGCAAGCGTCAGTTCGGGAACCGGCTTTCGCATCGCGTTTCGAAGATTCGGGTTGAAGGGCCGTGCATACAACCCCTGCTTACCTGCCTGTCTGAACAGGGCAACCGTCGAGTTCGGGCTCCAGTCGTGCCACAACACGACCTCGCCGTCCTTCGTCAGGGAAAGATCCGTCTCGATCGCGTTCGCGCCGAGTTCGACCGCCCTTTTGAACCCGTCGATCGTGTTCTCGACGGCATTCAGCGGCGCCCCCATGTGCCCGATGATCAGAAACTCCTCGCCGGGCTTCGCCACGCGCAGATCCTCCGCCGATGAAACAGCCACCGTTGCGATGGTCGATGCAACAAGCAAGAACATGGCGGCACTCCAGCGGATGATCGAGCTTCTCCGTTTCATGGTCTGCGTCCTCAAAAGCCGAATTTCGTGTCCATTGCTTCTGATTATACTCCCTGCCACCGGGGGTAACAGAAACCCGTACGCCAACGGGATTTCGCCGCGTCAGACATTTCTGGGTGCAGACGATGAGGAGGGGGGAAAAGACCACCAGGACTGCCGGATGCCAATTCAATATCGGTGCCTTTCTCAGCATTCGACATTTCCGTCACGCATCGAACAAAAGCGTTGATACATTTTGAATTATTCAATACGTTCCAAAATTCCAATCGGTTGTGGTGAGATAACCAGCAAAATAATTTCCTGCTGTATCCCGCAGGCAGTTGCCATCGATCAGCACAGCATAGTCTCGATTAACACCAAGATTGTTCGTCGGATTGATCGTCACCGTATTGCCGACAATCGTGACCCTCGGCGATGGCAACGTGAACGATTCAAAAATGACCGGAGAGCCAAACCCAGATGTTCTCCAGATTTCGATGACGCCTGTCCCTGCAACGACATTTTCGCTCATCGTCAGAACGAGGTTTGCGTTGGTATTTACATTCATCTTCCCATCGACGGGATTGAGCGAGGAAACCGACGGGAAGGTATTATGGTTCATCCGAATCTTGCGTACTTTTCACGACAACTTGAAAAAGTGGACACGGACCTCCAATGTAGGGAGACACGACTCAACCCTACCTGGAGGAAACCATGTCCACGAGTATTCTTTAC
>Ga0116186_1000065_pt1 | contig 117479 bp, 84 predicted proteins | sample AD_JPNNA4_MetaG_FD_89806 | JGI IMG/M metagenome (GOLD analysis project Ga0116186, IMG submission 89806) | Active sludge microbial communities of municipal wastewater-treating anaerobic digesters from Japan - AD_JPNNA4_MetaG | ecosystem: Engineered > Bioreactor > Anaerobic > Digestate | place...
CTTCTTTTTATGGAAGTCCCGAAAGCAAAATCAGAAGCCGAATTGCACGCCCTGCTTCCGCAGTATCTCGACCGCGCACGCCTGGAGATCGCCTGAAATACTGGGGTTGTTTATCCGCTTACGATGAATCTCACACGTGACTGGCTTCATGCTGAACTCCTGTGAGGAATGCTCGAGGTTGCAGGGTAGTTCCCCCCTGATTCTACCTGTGTTCGCCAATTTGAACCACTGGAACGGATCTGTTCAGGGAACATCATGTTTTCAGCTTCTGACTCAGGGTCTTCAGTATTTTCGTATTGAAGATCTATTTTCCGGCGTGTAGAATCGTGGATAATCGTTTATCTCAAAGGCACGTCGGGCAGGCAAACCTCATGAACAAGACAGAACCTCTGCGGGAAGGGGTCATCATCACCGGGCCTCTGTTCCAGGAGCCGATGAGGGTCGAAACTATCCGTTCCGCCGGGCCCGATACCTGGCTGGTGGGGCTTGTCGGGACGAAGACCGAGCAGTTTCGGAAAGTCGCGCTTTCTTCCGGCCAGCTCGCGAGTCTGGTCATCCATGATCCGACGTTCACATTCGATAGTGATCCGAATCTTTTGCGATTGGGAATCCAGGCGTATTCGCTGGGAATCGCTTACGAGTTCGACCCGTATTTCGGCTTGTCGATTTCCCGGGTCGATCCCCTTCCGCACCAACTGGAAGCCGTCTACGACTATCTCCTCAAGCTCGGGCGCGTCCGGTTCCTGCTCGCGGACGACGCCGGCGCGGGCAAGACCATCATGTCGGGTCTTCTCATCAAGGAACTCGAACTGCGGGGCCTTGCGGAGCGGATCATGGTCGTCTGCCCGGCCAACCTTGCCTTCCAATGGCAGCGCGAACTGTTCGAGAAGTTCGGGGTGAACTTCAAGGTCATGAAAGGGCATGACCTCCGGGAACAGTTCGGGATGAACCAGTGGCTCGAGGAAAAGCGCGTGATCACCAGCCTCGACCTCGCGAAGCGGGAGGACATCCTTCCCGGGCTCAAACAGGTTCGCTGGGACCTGGTCATCGTCGACGAAGCCCATCGCATGTCCGCCTCCGACGAGGCTCACAAGAGCCAGCGCTATCGGCTCGGAGAACTGCTCCGCGACACCACCGATCATATCCTCCTGCTGACGGCGACGCCTCACAAGGGCGACCCGGCGAATTTCTCGCTCTTCCTCCAGCTTCTCGATGAAGACGCATTCGCCGACGTCACGTCCATCAAGCAGGCCATGGACCGGAAACGGGCGCCGTTCTACCTTCGCCGGACGAAGGAAGCGATGGTGTTTTTCCCCGAGCGCCAGCCCGACGGCACCTGGGCGGCCCGCAAAATCTTCACCAAGCGCATACCGAAAACGGTCGAGTTCGCGATCGACGGCCCGGAATACGCCCTGTATCTGGACATCACGAAGATGGTGAAACACCAGTGCGCGCGGGCCGCGGCCGCCGGCGACGATCTGCGGGCGCGGGCCGTCGGCTTCCTGATGGCCCTCTACCAGCGCCGTCTCGCGTCGAGCACCTTCGCGGTCAGGACCAGCCTCGAAAAGAGGGCGAAACGCCTGGCGGAAGGCCTGAAGCGGGCGGAAGACGTTCTCCGATTCGCGCCGGGCAGCATCCCCGATCCCGACGATCTCGACGAGATGGAAGACACCGAACGGGAGCGGATCGAGGCGTATCTGGAAGCCGTCACGCTCGCCAACAACGCGGACCAGGTCCGTTCCGAGATCGCCGCCCTTCAGGAACTGGTCATACAGGCCAAGACAGTCGAAGACAACGGCCAGGAAGCCAAGCTGAAACGGTTGAAAGCCCTTCTCGAGGAACAGGGCTTTTTCGATCACCAGGATAAGCGCCTCCTCATCTTCACCGAGTTCAAAGATACTCTCGACTATCTTATGAAACGACTAAAGGAATGGGGATTCACCGTCGGGTGCATCCACGGCGGCATGAAACCGGGCTCCCGCGACGAGCCCGGGACGAGGCTCCATGCCGAACAGCAGTTCCGGGAAGGCGCGATCCAGGTTCTCGTCGCCACCGAGGCGGCCGGTGAAGGCATCAACCTCCAGGTCTGCCACATCCTTTTCAACTACGACATCCCCTGGAACCCGAACCGGCTGGAACAGCGGATGGGCCGCATTCACCGGTACGGCCAGCAGAAGGACTGCCTGATCTTCAATTTCGTCGCGGGCAACACCATCGAGGGCCGGGTGCTGCAGAAGCTTCTCGAGAAACTCCAGGAGATTCGTGACGCGCTCGAGGACGACGCCGTCTTCAACGTTGTCGGCGAGGTCCTGCCGGCGGCCCATATCGAGCGAGTGCTGCGAGACTATTACGCCGGCAAGCTCGGAGAGCTCGATCTCGAAGACCGGCTTCTCAGGAACGTCGATGAACGGGATTTCCGGAATATCTGCCAGAACGCGCTCGAAGGTCTGGCGTCCAAGAAACTGAACCTCGCCATGCTGGTAGAACGCCGTGCCCTGGCCCAGGAACGACGGGTCGTTCCCGAGACCATCGCCCGGTTTCTCCGGGATGCCGGCGCCGTGGTGCGGCTCGACCTGAAACCGGTCAAGACGTTTCTTCACGCATTCGACCCCGGCCGCACCCCTGACGAGTTGCGGCGCCACGAGCAGGCGCCAGACTGGAAACTCCCCGGGCTGGCTTCCCGCTACCCGCGGTTCTCCACCGATCGCGAAACCTCGGACAAGAACCGCCTGGAATGGGTCACCCCCGGGCACCCGCTGTTCGAAGCCGTCCGACGCGAAGTCGGGGAACGAGCGATCGGCACCTTCGCCAAAGGCGCCTGCTACCATTCACTCGCGCATGAAAACCCGGTCCGCATCGATCTTTTCCGGGCGCGGGTGGTCGACGGCCTGGGCCAGACCATCCATGAACGGCTGTTCGCCGTCGAGAACGGCGAGGGTCGGGAGCCGCTTTTGCGCGAGGCTTCGCTCATCGGCAATCTTTCCCCCGGCCATCTCCCCGAGGCCCTGCCGCCGGTCGCGTTCCTGCCCGAGCCGATGGAATGGCTTCAGACGGAAGCCCTGTCGCCGTTTCTGGAACAGATCCGCACGGAACGCGCGGGGGAGATCGATCGGATCGCCGAGCACATCGAGCTGTCGCTGTCCGAACTGCTGATCCGCGCCGACCTGGATATCGGGCGCGCCGCCGAGGAAGTCGAAAAGCGGGTCGTCGGGGCGGAAGGCCGTCTTGCCATGGCCGAGAACACGCATCAGCGGCTGGTCGACCGCCGTGACCGGCGTCGCCGCGAGCTCGAGGCGCAACGGTCGCTCACCCTGCAAGGCGTCGAGCGGCTCACGAGTTTTCTCGTCCTGCCCCACCCCGAACGGGCCGCCCCCGAGGTCACCGGCCTCCGCCAGAATCTCGAGACCGAAGCGATCGCGATGCGGGTTGCCATGGAGTATGAAACGGCCCAGGGGCGCCAGGTCTACGATGTCCACGAAAAGGACCTGGGATACGACCTGACCAGCCTCGACACGACGACCGGGGAACTGCGCCTGATCGAGGTGAAGGGGCTCTCCGCGAAGAGCGGCACGATCCTTCTCACCCCGAACGAAAAGCGCGTGGCGGAGGACCGCCGGGACTGCTACTGGCTGTACGTCGTCACCGAGTGCGCCGCGACGCCGAAACTGAACGTGATTCGAGATCCGATCAGTTTCGACTGGCACGAAGTGAAGAAGGTGCAGCACTACTGGCTCGAAGTGAATGCCATGAGCACACCTGTTTCCGTGCGGGAGCCCGCGCCCAAGTTTCCCGAGAAGAAGGATTGATCGATGATACCCAAGGAATGCAAACGCCTGGCAGAGGTTGATTTCCCGATCGCCGTCGTGTCACAGCATGCGGCGCGCGAAAAATCAATCCGGCACGGACATCCCTCGACGCTCCACCTGTGGTGGGCGCGCCGACCGCTGGCCTCGTGCCGCGCGGTTCTGCTGGGTCTTCTCCTGCCCGATCCCTGCGACGCTCACTGTCCCAAGGAGTTCAAAACCAAGGCGCGGGAGCTGCTGAAGGCCCTCAGAAACGTCGGACCGAAGGACGAGGATCTGCGGCGACAGCTGTTGAAGTTCATCGGCGAGTTCGCCAATTGGGATGCCGCTTCGGATCAGCAGTATCTGAAGATCGGCCGCGGGCTGGTCCAGGCCGCGCATCCCGAGGAAACCCCGCTGGTGGTCGACCCCTTCGCGGGCGGCGGCTCGATCCCGCTCGAAGCCCTGCGGTTGGAGTGCGAGGCCTTCGCCAGCGACCTGAACCCGGTGGCGTGTTTGATATTGAAGGTCCTCCTGGAAGATATTCCCCGACATGGGCCGCAATTGGCGGAGGATCTGCGAAAAGCCGGCGCCGAGATCAAGGACGCCGCCGAAAAAGAGCTGGCCGAATATTATCCCGTCGATCCCGACGGCGCACGGCCCATCGCCTATCTCTGGGCGCGAACCGTCCGCTGCGAGTCGCCCAACTGCGGCGCCGAGATTCCCCTCGCCCGCTCCTTCTGGCTGTGCAAGAAGGCAAATCGTCGTCGGGCTTTGCGATGGAAGGTCATTCGAACGGGAACATCGACCCCGTATATAGGCTTTGAAATATTTCATCCAAAGAGCGAATCTGAAGTGCCGAAAGGAACGGTCGCCAGGGCCAAGGCCACGTGTCCGTCCTGCGGAACGGTCCTGCCGCCCGACCGGGTTCGGTTCCAGTTGTCCGCGCAAAAAGGCGGAGCAGACGTGATTTTCGATGAGCGCGGCAAGCGCCTCGGAGGCGCACGACTGCTGGCGGTGGTTACATTACGCCAAGACGAAACGGGGCGGCACTATCGTTTGCCGAACGAGCAGGATTATCAATCGGCTTGGAAAGCCCAACAACGACTGCAAACTATCCTTGAAACCTGGGAACAGGGCGGCAGAAAAGGCCTCTGCCCTGTCCCTGACGAACCAACACCTGCTGGTGGTGGCTCAGGCGCAGGCCGGGCTTTCTCTGTTCAGAAATACGGCATGATGAAGTTTGGAGACCTTTTCACTTATCGACAAAGACTTGCATTAGTAAACTTGTCTCGTTCAATTATGAGTCGGGATAATGAAGCTCTTCGCTCTTTAGGAATGCCTTTTGGAAGGGCTTGTGATTACTTGTCCTCGCTTGCTTCATGGGTGAGCAATGGCGAGTTTATCCGAAGCACGTTCGGCCGGCATGCTTTGCCCATGATCTGGGATTTTGCGGAATGCGCTCCCCTTGCTGATGGTTCAGGGAACTTCGATGGTGCTGTTGAATGGTCAGCTCTTGCGCTTGGAAATATCCCCTTGCTTCCACGGGTTGGGCAGGTTCAACAAGCAAATGCAATGGAATCACCCCTCCCCGATTCGGCATCTCACGTCTGGTTCACCGATCCGCCGTATTATGACGCGATACCGTATTCAGATTTATCAGACTTTTTTTTGGCATGGCAAAAACGCTTGCCTTTCAATCATCTTGAAAAACCCGATCCGTTTGACGGAACAAACCAACTTTCCCCCAAAATTAGTGAGGCAGTTCAGGACGAGACACGATTCTTCGATGGCAAGAAGAAAGATCGTGCATTTTTTGAGAGGGCGATGGGATCGGCTTTTACCGAGGGAAGGCGTGTCCTTTCAGATGACGGGATCGGAAGTGTTGTATTTGCCCACAAAACCACAGAGGGGTGGGAAGCTCTCCTGACAGGAATGATTGCAGGCGGGTGGATGATCATGTGTTCGTGGCCTATTGCAACCGAAAGACCAGGTCGACTCCGCTCCCTTGATTCTGCGGCTCTCGAGACCAGCATCCACCTCATTTGCCGGCCGCGGCCGGAGGATGCCGGCGTCGGGGATTGGGGCGAGGTTCTTCGAGAGCTTCCGAAGAAGGTCAGCGACTGGATGATCCGCTTGCAGAAAGAGGGTATCCGGGGTGCAGACCTGGTCTTTGCCTGCATCGGGCCGGCGCTCGAGATTTTCAGCCGGTTCGAGAAGGTCGAGACGGCTGAGGGCCGGGAAGTGAAACTGGCGGAGTATCTCGAAAAAGTCTGGGAAGTCGTCGGCCGGGCAGCCCTGGAGCAGGTCCTGGGCACCGCCGCGGCCAAGGCCAAGTCCGGCGCGCCGGGCGGCCTCGAAGAGGATGCGCGCCTGACCGCCCTCTTCCTCTGGACGCTGCAGGCCACGGATACGGCTTCCGCACCCGCTGCAGAGGCCTCCGATGACGCCGAAGAACCGGAAGATGGGGACGAGGATGCCGATGAAACCCCGTCCGCAGGGGGAAAACGCAAGAAAGGCGGGTATTCGCTGATCTTCGACGTCGTCCGGCGGTTCGCCCAGCCGCTCGGCATCGCGCTTCCCCGGTGGGAAAAACGCATCATCGAGGTCGAGAAGGGCGTCGTGCGGCTTCTTCCCATCGCCGAACGGGCCAAACAGCTTTTCGGCGACTCGGGGGCTTCCGCGATGGCCAAAAGCATCGAGCGCGATCCCGACAAGCCGCTCCAGCTTTCCCTCTTCGAGGAGGAAACGGCACCCCGGGTTCGCGGCCGCAAAGGAAACGCGGCGGCGGCCGATCTCGAGTGGAAGAAAGACACCTCCGCCACCACCCTCGACCGCGTCCATGCCGCGATGCTGCTCCAGGCCAACGGCCAGGCCAACGCCCTGCGGGCGCTCATCAAGGCGGAAATCGATCGCGGTCCGGAGTTCCTGCGGCTTGCGAACGCCCTCTCCGCCCTGTATCCGAAAAACGCCGACGAGAAGCGGCTGCTCGATGCCATGCTCCTCGCCGTCCCCCGCTGAACGGAGGATCGCCGATGTCCCGTATCCGTATGCCGGTCATTCAGAAGCTCTTCATCAAACGCTTCCGCAGTTATCCGGCAGCCGAAGTCACGTTCGGCAATCCGCTGTTCATCGTCGGTCGCAATGGCTCGGGCAAGAGCAACTTCGCCGATATCTTCGCGTTCGTCGCCGATGCCATGAAATCCCCTCTGCAGGCGGTTTTCGACAGCCGAGGCGGCATCGGTGCGGTGCGCAACCGAAGCACCGGGAGCGGCTATTCGCCGAACCTCGGCCTCACCCTCGAGCTGGGCCCGATGAACGGAGAAGCGAAGCGGGGTCGATACTCCCTCGAAATCAAGGCGCTTCCCAACTATGGGTTCGAGATCATCCGTGAAACGGCCGAAGTGGAGCTGAATGACGGCACGCTCAGTTCCTTCGATCGATCCAGCCGGCATGGGTTCAAAACCAAGGCCGAGGGAATCAATCCGGCTCTCGAGCCGGCCGCGTTGTGCCTTCCGGTTGTCGGCGGCGACGCGCGTTTTGCCCCCCTTCTGCGGACCCTGAGCGGCATGCGCGTGTATTCCATCGAACCGGCCCGTCTTCGGGACATGCAAGATCCCGACAGCGGCATGGGGTTGAAACGGGACGGCAGCAACGCGGCAAGCGTTCTCCAGGAGTTGAGCCGCACGGACCGGCAGGCCTTCGAACGCGTGCAGGAGTTCCTGGCCGCTATCGTTCCAGATACATTATCTGTCCGCCCCAAGAAGCACAGCAACAAGTTGACGATGGAATTCACCCAGGAATGGGCGCCGGGAAAGCGGCTCCAGTTCGAATCGTCCACGATGTCCGACGGCACCCTGCGGGCTCTCGGGCTGTTGATGGCGGTCTTCCAGAAACCCACCCCGACGGTGATGGTCATCGAGGAGCCCGAAGCCACGATCCATCCGGGCGCCCTGCCGGCGATCCTCGACATGATCCGGCAGGCGGCCGTGTCGATGCAGGTCATCGTCACGACACACAGTCCGGAACTCCTCGATGCCAAGTGGATCGCGGATGAGCATCTTCGCGTCGGGGTCTGGGAACGCGGGGCGTCCGCGATTCTCCCCGTTGACGCAGCGGCGCGGTCCGCCATACGCGATCACATCATGGGGGCGGGAGAACTGTTGCGAGCGGGGGCTCTTCTTCCGGAGGAATCTTCAGCGGCCGGCAAAGAGGCTTCCAAAAGGAGTTCCGACAAATGACTCCCGCCATTCAGCCGATCGTCGAAGGGCACGGCGAGATCGAGGCCGTGCCGATTCTGTTGCGGCGGATTCTCGATGAGGCCGGCGTCCGGGGCGTCGACATCCTGAAGCCCATGCGTCAGAAGAGAAGCGCACTGTGTTCGGAGACAGGCTTGCGAAGCGTTCTTTCACTTGCCGCCCGCCGGGGTGACTGCCGAGGCATTCTCGTTCTTTTCGACAGTGACGGCGATTGCCCCAGGAGTCTCGTCACCCGATTGAACGAACTGGTGAGTTCCCTCGGGCTGGCCCATCGTTGCGAGATCGTCATTCCCAACCCTGAGTTCGAGGCCTGGTTCGTCGGCGGCATTTCCTCGCTCAGCGGGTACCGCGATCTTCCGGCAGATCTCGAGCCGCCCCCGCAACCCGAAATGGGAAAGGGGAAAAAAGGGTATATCGAAAGCCTCTTGCCGCCTGGGCGGGCCTATTCCGAGAGGGTCGACCAGCCGAAATTCTCGGCCAGGTTCGATCTGGGCCAGGCCTGGCGCACCTGTCGTTCATTCCGAAGGCTGACTTCCGCCGTGGGAAAACTCCTCCGGTCCTTCGGAGTCACATCACCTGAATGGCCGCTGAAACAATGGGAGAGCATGTCATGAATCTCGAACCCTGGTACAAGGTAACCGTCCCCAGAAAAGAAGTCCGGGAGGGCCGATCGTTCAACCCGGACGAGTTCGCCATCCATCTCGAACAGGTCGTCACCGGGAAAGCGCCCGAAGACTACCGTGATCCGACGGCCTTCTTCTCGCGCACCTGCTTCACCAGAGCCCTGCGCGACCATACCGGGATGATCCTGCGTCGCCTCGCGGGAAGCACGGTCAACACCGCGCCCGTCGTGACCCTGATCACGCAGTTCGGCGGCGGAAAGACCCACACCCTCGCCACCCTGTTCCATCTTGCATCCCTGGGGGCGAAAGCCAACGAGCTGACCGGGGTTCGGGATATGCTGGCCTATGCAAGCCTGGGCTCAGTTCCAAGCGCGAAAACAGCCGTCTTCGTCGGGAACGCCTGGGACCCCCGCGACGGTCACGAAACGCCGTGGATCGATATCGCCCGGCAACTCGCCGGCGACAAGGGCGTTCAGGAGCTGGGGAAGAGCGCCCTGCAGAAGCCGCCGGGAACCGAAGCGCTGTCGAGGGTTTTCGCGGCGGCGGGCGGGCCTGTTCTCGTGCTGTTCGACGAGGTGTTGAATTTTCTCAACCGGCATCGGGACATGGCAGAGTCTTTCCACGCCTTCATCCAGAACCTGACGGTGGCAATGACCGGGACGACTCACGGCGCGGCGGTCATCAGTCTTCCGCGAAGCCAGGTCGAAATGACGGAGTACGACCTCGAATGGCAGGAGAAGATCACGAAGGTTGTTCGGCGCGTTTCCAAAGATCTGATCGCGAACGACGAGGCAGAGATCAGCGAGGTCATATGCCGGCGCCTGTTCGAGGACCGGGGCAACGACAAACAGCGCAGTGCGACGGCCAGGGCGTATGCCGACTGGGTTTTCGAACGTCGAGCGCAACTTCCCTCGGAATGGACCACCGTGGATTCAGGCACCACCGAAGCCAAGGCCCGGGAATACCTGAAACAGCGCTTCGAAGCGTGTTATCCGTTTCATCCGTCGACGTTGTCGGTTTTTCAGCGGAAATGGCAGGCTCTGAGCCAATTCCAGCAGACGCGCGGCACCCTGGCGATGCTGGCGCAGTGGGTTTCGTGGGCCTATCGCACCGATTTTCAGGAGGCCAGGAAAGAGCCGTTGATCACCCTCGGCTCGGCCCCTCTCGACAACCCGGATTTCCGCGGGGTGGTTCTCGGGCAACTCGGGGAAAGTCGTCTGATCGCGGCACTCGATGCGGATATTTCCGGACGGCAAAGCCATGCCCGGGTTCTTGACGCGGACACCAAGGGGCCGCTCAAGGGGATTCATCGTCGGGTCGGCTCAGCCATCTTCTTCGAGTCTTCGGGCGGCCAGACGAACAAACTCGCCCGGATACCGGATCTTCGGGTCGCCTTGGGCGAGCCGGGCCTGGACACGACGACGATCGACAACGCGGCCGCCGCGCTCGAGGACAAATCCTATTTTTTGCGCCGGTCGGGGTCGGATGCTTTCATGATCAGCCATCACGCGACCCTGAAAAAAGTCGTGAATGACAAGAAAGCGAGCCTCGATGAAGAGCAGGAAATCCTTCCGGCCGCCAGGGAGTTTGTGAAGCGGGCTTTCGAGGAAAACCCCCAGGCCCCGCTGTTGTTCTTCCCGACCGACGGCACAGCCATCCCCGATTCTCCAAGGCTGACGCTCGTGGTTGCGGACCCTGTCAGCGAATGGACCGGCACCGGCTCTTTCCGGAAGAGTATTTCGGAATGGACGAGGAATCGGGGCAAGGCCCCGAGGTTATACCCCGGAGCCTTGGTCTGGTGCCTGCGCAAACCTGGAAAAGACCTGCGTGACAAGGTCGAGTCGCATCTTGCCTGGCAGAAGGTTGCCGACGACATCTATCGCGGCATGAAAAAGAAGGAGTTTTCCGCCGAGGACCAGGAAGAAGCCAGGATGCGCCGGGAGATGGCCAGGGATGCAGCCGAAGATGAAGTCTGGGCTTCCTATCGGTACGTCGCACTCCTTGATACCAAAGAACCGGACGGGCTGAAGATCATCGACCTCGGGGCCGGCCATTCCTCGAGTCATGAAACACTTGGCGGAAGAATCATCTCTGCGTTGAAATCACAGGCTCTGCTCAACGAATCCGTCGGGACGGGGTATCTCGACCGAAGCTGGCCCCCTGCGTTGAAGTCCGAGGGCATCTGGCCTCTTGCCGGGTTGCGGCAGTGCTTTCTGAACGGCTCGCTCACGCGGCTTCTCGACCCGGACACGATCTTGACCAACAGGATCGTCGAGGCCGTCGAACATGGGGATTTCGGTCTGGCTTCCGGGCAGAAGGCGGACGGCACGTTCGAGAGGCTCTGGTTCAAGGAGCACGTTTCACCTGCGGAGGTTTCCTTCGAACAGGGCGTATTCCTTCTGACGAAAAGTCGGGCGAGTTCGCTCAAAACCAGCGTCGTCGTGGAAGCCCCGCCCATTCAACCGCCCGTTTTTCCACCGACCGCACAGGGTGCGCAACCTGACACCGGGAACGCTCCTCCATCTGGTGAAACGCCTGCTGAAGAAGACATTGCGAAGAAATCCTCCGGGGCACGAACGATCAGGCTCCGTGGTGAGATTCCAGCCGACTCGTGGAATCGCGTGGGGACGAAGCTTCTCCCCAAACTTCGCAGTGGTTCCAATCTCAAGCTGACGGTGAGCCTTTCCGTCGAAACCGGGCAGGACTCCGGTTCCGCCCTCGAATCCGATCTTCGGCAGATCCTGGAAGATCTGAAGCTATCGGGGGTTCTGAATCTGGATTCAGAACAGAACTCAGGCTGAACAACCGCTTCTGCGGTGAAAGAGCACATGAAAGCTTTCCGGACGCAATGTCTAGCTACCACTGAACATACGATATCACGAAGAGTGTTTCTATAACAGTTATTATATTATACTCTATCTGCGTGTGTTGAAAACCGCCTGAACGGCGGTTTTTTTTATTGCATGCGGAATAAGACAGTTCAATGCAGGAAGACGTCGTCGCCGGACATTTCGTCGTCGCGGCCGTTCGGGCCTGCGGCGTAGTAGAGAGTCCGGCCGTCGATCGTTCTCGTCAGCAGCGGGTTCTTCGTATATGGATCGATACATTTCACTGCAGAGGCGTTTTCGATGTCGCGAAGTTCCTGCATGAGGATTTCTTCTCGTGCCATCTTCTGGAGATATATCTCCCGAGATCTCTCGAGATTGGGGATCATGATTTGCGCCAGAGGGTGACGGATTCCACTCACAGCCGCCTGGAACCTGGTTGTATCCAGAACGTCGAAGCCGGTCATCATCTTCCGGAATTCGCTCACCGGGTCACCGAAGATGCGTTCCAGCAGCCAGCATCCGAGGGGGGCCCTGGCATAGAGGCGCGTAGAAGCGTTCTCGATGAACTCCATCTCGAACGCCAGCGCCTCGTTCAGGGAGATCCGCATACGCTGATAATCCGCAAAGATGCTGCGAAGGGAAGCTGCTTCAGAGGGTTGCACCAATCCCGAACGGATCAGCCGGTGCACCACCATCACCATCCGGCCGCTCAGGGCAAGGCTGACCATTTTCCCCATCAGGTTCGGAACAAGCCGCTCAGCAAGGATCACATCACGGATGGAGGCCTGAAGAATCGGGGAAAGATCGGCCCGCGGATCATCTTCCTTGAGCGTCACCGAGAATGACGCCAGGCAGCGCATGCGCGAACGCGCCATGCCCAGGTTGAACCGATCGCCCTGATGAGAACTCCTGAAGGCCTGGTCCATGATCGCCATCCAGCTGGTTCCTGCCATGCCCGAAACCGCTTCCAGCATCGAAGCCCTGATCTCCGGCGTGAGGGAGGCTGGCCCATGAAGAATGCGGTAGTAGGACTGTTCATAGAGCTCGTTGAGCCGACGCGCGGAGGCCATGAAGGCCTCGATCTCCGGCGATGGCTTCATCTGCCCCATCGTGAGAAAGGGAACCCCGTCAGGCGGCTCGCTTTCGAAGATGTTTTCACTCTCGAAAACCCGATTGAGATTGTAGAGGCCGACACCGGCGATGCAGAGAGAGAGGCCAAGAACAACCAGAACGGCCAGAAGCATGCGAATCCAGGGGGAAACCTGCAGAAAGCGGCTCCACAGCGTATTCATACGGCGCTCCTTTGCTCATGTCGATCGATTGCCGGCACGCTGATTCCAACCGTCGACAGCAGGAAGCATGCGGCGAGAAGGTAAAACGAGAGGGGCAGAACGGCGCGCGCCAGGATTTCCAGAAAAGAAACGGTCTGCAGACCGCTGAAGACAACCGCACCTTCCTGATCTGCAAGGAGATCGGCAGCCCTCATTCGCACGACCAACGATTCGGGGGGGAAGTCGGGCCGCATGGCCGCCCCGACCTCACGCGCAAGCTCCGTCAGAACGGCTCCGATTGCCGCGCAGGCGAGGAACACCGCCAGGGCCAGCAGGAAATTGCGACCGATGGCGAGCAGGAGGGGCTTCGGGGCCGGCGACCGGCGAAGGGCCACACGCGTCATCACGGCATTCGTGAGGGAATCGGAGGCCGCAGCCTCTTCACGGGCGTTTTGGAAGGTGTTTCGCAGGTTCTGTTCGTTCACGATGTTTCCCCTTCTTCGAGTGCCATGCCGATTTTTCGTTTGGCCCGGGACAGCCGCGACATGACCGTCCCGATCCTGATGCCCAGTTCGGCGGCGATCTCCTCATACGAAAGTTCCGCCGCGTATCGAAGGCTGATGATCTCGCGTTCATCCTCGTCGAGGGCTTCGAGCACGCCCACAAGTTCCCGCCGGGTTTCGGCGCGGATGATCTCCTCCTCGACGTTCACGGTTTCGGCCGCCCACGAAAGGCCGGCATACCGCATCAGCGATTTCAACCTCCGGATGAGGCTTCGTCGCGAATTGAGAGCCAGGTTTCGCGCCACGCGGGCCAGCCAGGCTTTCCGATGGAAGCCGTCGTCGAGAAAACCGGGTTCCTCGAAGGCTTTGACGAAGGTTTCCTGGACGACATCCAGGGCTTCCTGGACGTCGAGCAGGATGCCGAAGGCAACCGTGTAGACGAGCCCCTGGTATGCCTTCACTTCGTTCCGGAATCGTTCCTGGAGATGCACGATGCTCGGTCTTCCTCGTTTTGAAGTTCCGAAAATCCTAACACCGGATGTCCCGAATTATTCCCGGATTTTTTTCAGCCGACGGCGTCGTTCTCATCTCGTCGATGCAACCGCCCCTTTCCAACGTGCGCGGGGCAGGTCAGAAACCCGCCCCGCGCAATATTATAGAATCAGATATTCAAGTCCCCGCAAAGACAGGGTGCCGGATTCCCGCGTTGGCCCGGAATCCAGTATCACGCTCCCGGAATTCGCTCAGCCATCGAAGAATCTGAATCGCCCCTGACGCCCCGTCTCGGCTTGAAATCAAAAGGCCGGCCGAACCCAGGCGGGTCGGCCGGCCTTGAGACCGGGGATCAGATCAGCGGGAAACCGCCGAGCACCAGGTGGAGGACGCCGAGGGCGAGGCAGGCAAGGCCGATCGGCACCGACAGGGGTTCGAGGGCGGTCAGCTTGGCGGCGGCGACGTCGAAGGTGACGGGCGGCTTGGCCGGGGTTCCGTTGGCAGGAGCGGGTGCGCCTTCGGCCGTGGGCGCTGCGGCGGCCTGGGCGGCGGCGGCTTCGGCGGCTTTTTGTGTAAGGATCGCGGCAGTCTCGACCATCTTCCCGCGCGCCAGCAGCAGGCCGGCGAGGATGGCCGCGGCCTGGGGCAGGAGGTCGGCAAGCGGGCTGAAGTAGAGGACCAGCGCGCGCAGGAAGGCCAGGCCGCCGATCGCGATGGCGGCGAGACCGATCGTGCCCTTCAGGGGGGCGAGAGCTTTCACGAGACCGGCCGCCGGGGGCAGTTTGCCGGCCAGGAAGGACTCGGCGGCAAGCAGGCCGGCCGCGAGGTTCACGAGGGCGAGGGCCAGCCAGAACAGCGTCGAGAACAGGCCCCACCCGCCCGACGGGCCCGCACCGGCACCCGCGCCTGCCCCGCCGCCGCTCACCTTGGAGGCGCGCAGGTAGTAGTTGTCGCCGATGCCGGTTTTCGCGAACGGCGGGTTGTAGACCTTGTCCTGCGTATAGAAGGAGATGAAGTAGACGCGGGCCAGGTCCTTGCCGGCCGCCTTGTCGGAGGTGAGGCGGAACGCCGCCTCGCACGGGAGCTGATAGTTGATGTACTCGCCGAGCAGGTTCTTGTCGCCGTTCCGCCAGGGGCCGGCGATGCGCACCGCGAGCAGTTCTCTCGGAGGATTGTTTTCCCAGCCTTCAAGCTTCAGGTATTTCGCGGCCTCGGCGGCAAGGGCATCCGCATTGCCCGGGCCCTGGAAGGACGCGGCATGGCCTTCCCACTGCCGGGCGTCGATCTCCTTCTCGATGAACGCACTGCGGGAAGCGATCTCGCCATCGACACCCGCCAGCCGCTCCTTGATCTGAGCGTTTGCGGGGTCGAGCCGGGCGGCAAGTTCGAGCTTGGTCTTGCAGACCAGCATGCGCTTGACCTGGATGTCCTCGGCGAAGCTGCTCAGCATGTCGATCGTCTGCTTGACGTCCTGCAGCAGGTAGGCAGCACGCTCGACCTTGATCTCCCGGGCCTTCGCGATGTATTCCCCGAGCTGGGCATAGGCTCTGCCCGGCGAAGGGTTGTAATCGTTCCTGCCCTGGAGCTCGGTGACTTTCTGGTCGATCTCGGAGTCCGTCTTGCCGTATTTCGCGGCGAACGCCTCCATCTGCTTCGTCACCGCAGGCAGATCGTTCGTCTCGAAGGCCTCGGACATCGTGGCCAGTTCGCTGAGCGACGCCATGATGCTTTCTTCCGTGCCTCCGCCGCCCGAGCGGGTCTCGATCTCCTGGAACCACTTCTGGACCTTCTCGTAGGTCGCGGTCAGATCGGCGATTTCCTTGTCGACCCCGCCGCGTTCAGTATCGCTCTTCGCGAAAAACGTCTCGGCATCGGCCTTGTGCTTCGCGTATGCCGTCAGGAACCGCTTGATGCCGGGGTGATCGGAACTCCCCGCCTCGGCCTTCGCGCCTTCGACGCGGCTATCGAGCTGTTTGAACGTCGCGCGGGCGTCGTCGATCTTCCCGTGCTTCGCATCCAGGGCTGCGTTCCAGGCATCGTCGTAGATGTTGTCGAGACGGTCCTGGAGGGTGGTCGCCGGCTCTCCCGGCATCCGCATGGTGAACATCCCCGCTGCCTCGAGTTTCGCGCGCATCGCGTCGATGGCCTGGCGGGCCTTCGCGATATCGGGATCGGAAGCGGGCCAGGGATCATACCCGCCGCCGCCGTTGATCGCCGCGTCATAGGCCTCGATAACGTCGAGCATCGGCCGGCGCAGCCGGCTTCCGATTTCGACGCAGTTTCGCTCGTTGCCGATCTCCTCGAGCTTGCCTTCAGCCTTGAGCGACTCGTACCGGGCGAGAGGCTCGGCCGTGTCCTTCTCGAGTTTCGCGACCGCATCCAGGAGCTCTTTCTTCGCGCTCTCGGACGGAGGCACGGCAAGCAGGGCTCCGGAGGCGAGACAGAACACCGTCAGCGCCAGGATTTTCAGAAACAGGTTGGAAAAGCGCATGGCAAGCTCCTCTTCAAGTTTTTCCCCACGGGGTTGCCGCGGGGTTCTTTCATCCCCAGCCCCTCCCGGATCTTTCCGGGAGAGGTATCGCGCAGGAAACGCTTCCGCTCAGAACTCGTCGCAGAAGAAGAACAGCAGCGCCGCGACAGCCCGTTTCCGGTCGAACGTGTCGGCCTGTTCGGCGGAGCCCCAGATCGAGCCGTTTTTCCGGATCGTCCCGTTGTCTTCGATGCTGCCGTACAACGAACCGCCCTTACGAAGCGTCCCGTCCTTCTCGACACTGCCGAACAGGGAACCGTTCATGCGGATCGTGCCGTCGGCCTCGATCGAGCCGACGATGCTTCCGTTTTTCCGCACCGTTCCGTCGCTCTCGAAGGAACCGGCGATACTGCCCTCGATCCGGATCGTGCCATCGTCCTCGATCGCCGCCCACAGGCTGCCATCCTTGCGCACGTCGTTCGACGCGAACGCGGTCGCCGTCATCAGCACGGCGCCGATCAGAACCGCCAGACACCATTTCCATCTCATCATGGGAATCCTCCTCGGCGTATTCGGTCTCTGGGGCATGATATCAGGTTTCAGCGGTGATCCGAATGAAATTTTCCCGTCGCTTGAACGGCGATTGGAGTGCAGGTATCATCTTGCCCATGATTACGAACATCGTCGCCGTTCTCATCGGACTCGTACTGCTCACCATCGCCGCGGACTGGCTCGTCGCGGGCGCCGTGGCCCTCGCCCACAAGATGGGCGTCTCCCCTCTTTTTATAGGGCTGACTATTGTCGCGGCGGGCACATCGACGCCCGAGCTCGTCGTCAGCGTCCAGGCCAGCATCGAGAACAATCCCGGCATTTCAGTCGGCAACGTGGTCGGAAGCAACATCTTCAACGCGGCCGCCATTCTGGGCATCGCGGCGCTGATCCATCCCATCGCCTGCAACCGGGCCGTCGTCAAGCGCGACACCCCGATCATGATCCTCGTTTCCCTGATCTGCTGGTGGTTCGCATCAGACAGGCAGTTTTCGCGGCCCGAGTGCATGATCCTGCTTGGTCTCCTGGTTCTGTATACCGCCGTCAGCTATTATCTCGGGAAAAAGGAAGCGACGCCGGACGTTCCGGACGAAGCGAAGGCCACCGAACCAACCACCCTCGGCAAAGATCTCGGCAAGATCGCCGTCGGCCTCGTCGGCCTGGTGGGCGGCTCGAAACTGCTGCTGTTCGGCTCGGTCGCCATCGCGAAGTCGATCGGGGTTTCGGACGAAATCATCGGCCTGACGCTGATCGCGGCCGGCACGTCGCTTCCCGAGCTCGCCACGTCGGTCGTCGCCGCGAGGAAAGGCCAATCGGAAATCGCGGTCGGCAACGTCGTCGGCAGCAACATGTTCAACATTCTCGGCATTCTGGGCGTGGCGGGGTCTCTGCTCCCGCTCACCGTCTCGGACCACATGCTGGGAATCGACATTCCGCTGATGGTCGTGGTCACCCTCGGGTGTCTGCCGATTATGTGGACCGGGTATCGCATCGTCCGTGCGGAAGGACTTCTCCTCCTCGCATCCTACCTCGGATACATGTATATCCTCTTCCAGGCGCCAGGCTGACGTTCCGCCGGCGGCTCTCCGGTCTCACTCCCGGCAGCCGTCGACCACCCAGACGTGGATCAGTTTCGCGGTCTGGGGCGCGACCTTGCCGGCCATGCCGCCACCCTCTTCGAGAAACTGCTCGAACCTGGCGAGGCCGCCCTGTTTGAAATACCGGATGACGGTCTGCGGATCGTTCAGGGGGAAGTATTTTCCGGCCCCGTCGGTATGGCAGGGAAGGCATTCTTTCACCATCACGGGCAGGATATCCTTGAAATACGTTGGCTGTGGCCGGGCAGGCTTTTTCACTTTCGTCCACCAGGCAGGTTCTTTCTGCGAGGCAGCCGCTCCCGCTCCAGCCGTCTTCTCAGAAGCATCGGCAACGCGCACCGGAGCCGTCTGAGCGCCTTCCGGCAGAGGGAACACCCGGACGTTGCTGACGGACACGCCCGACACGTTCTCGGCAGCGGCGTTGCGGTCCGTTCCGAGATACAGCCGCACCTGCCCGCCTGCCGTATCGAGCCGGAACAGGCCCGCCGGCGTGGCGACCATGAGCGCCTCGCCATCGACGGAAAGGGCCGTCACGCCGATCGTCCCGGACACCGGGAGGGAAACCGGCGACCAGGAGGCCCCGGTCCGGACAGCCAGCCCCCGTGCCGTCCCGGCGTAGAGGCGGCCGTGCGCGGCCGCGAGCGACGTCACGGCCGGGTCGGGAAGGCCGGCGGACGCATCCGTCACGGGCTTCCAGCCGCCGTCTTCGAACCGGACGAGCCCCGTCCCATACCGGGGAGCTCCCCAGAGCCGCCCCTCGAAGGATGCCATGGCCCGGACTTCCCGGGCGGCGTCCTGTGCCAGCACGGCGCCGACGGCCGCGGCCCATATAATACTTATAATTATATACGCTATCTGTTTTTTCATTCGTCCGGCGTCACTGTCGTTTCAGCACCACCAGGCCGCGATCGGTTCCCACATACAGGCGGGCGACGCCGTCGACGCCCCGTGCGGTCGCCAGGCACTGGACGTGCGCCGAAGGAAGGCCGTCCCGGTAATCGACGGGGGGCTCGAACCGGCCGCCGCGGAGCAGCTGGAGGCCTTTCTTCGTGCCGACCCAGGCGTCGGCGCCGTCGATCAGGACGGCGGTCACCCACGAGTCGGCCAGGCCGGCGGACGCGTCGAGGAGCTTCCACGAACCGCCTTCGAAGACGGCCAGGCCCTTCGTCGTGCCGGCGAGCACGCGATCGGGAGAGGCGGAGACGGCGGTGACATGCTCGGCGGGAAGGCCGTCGACCCGGGTGTAGTTCGTGAACAGGTATTTCTCGCCGTCGCGGCCCCTGTAGACGCTGACGCCGGTCATGGTCCCGATCCAGACCTCGCCCGGCCTCGTGCTCATGCAGGTGATACGGTTGTCGAGCAGGCCCTTCTTCGACGCCAGGTAGCCGAACTTGCGGTAGGGGTTCGATTCCCAGACGTAGTAGTTCGCGCCCTGGTCGTCGGTGCCGATCCAGACGGTGCCTTTCTCATCGACGGCGAAGCAGCTCACGTAGTTCGACTGCATGTCGTCCTTGATCTCCTCGAACACCGACCACTGGAGGCCGTCCCACTTGTAGGTCCCGCCGCCCGCGACGGGGGAACGGCAGGCGGCCCAGACCTCGCCGTTGCCGCGCACGATGACGGCCGGAACGCGCTGGAGCTTGAGCGGTGAGTTGGCGGGCCCCCAGACGGTGAACGAGCCGTCCTTCTTCAGCACGCTCAGGTTCCGCTCGGTTCCGATGAACACGTTGTCCGTCGCGACGGAGACGGCCAGCACCGACGCATGGCTCAACCCGTCGGCCGGGGTATAGATCCGCTCCAGGGTGACACCGGCGGGAAACGCCGCCCAGGCGACGCCGGAACAACCGGCAAGAAAGGCCGAGACGGCCAGCGCGGTTCCTACGCGGCGCAGAGCGCCATATATAATTTTCATCATATATTCTCTCCCATGCAGGCATGCGGCCGGGAGGTTCTGCGGGTGCGGCCGCGCAGGACCGGCCGACATCACGATAAAACAAAACCCCGGGGGAATCAAGCGCTCCCCCGGGGTTTCCCGTCACGCGCGGGGCTTTGGGCGCCCCGGGTGTTCATGCGGCCGTCACTGGCCCTGCGTGTTCGTTCTCTGGGATTCGTCGCGGATCGTGCGATCCTGGAAGCTCATGTCCTTCACCGTGACGTTGAAGGACAGATTCTGCTTGTTGGCCTCGAAGTCTTCGGCGAGATATTCGACGCGATACTGGCCGGGGTTTCTGAAGATGTGATAGAACTTCAGCACCGGCTCGGTCTTGTCGTTTCGCACGAAGCGCTCTCTCGGAACGATGCGCTCGATCTTGTCGCTCTTGTTGCCCGAGGCGTCCTCGAGGGGTTCGAACTTGTCGGTCGGGTTGCCGTTCTTGTCGAGCTCGCGGATCTGGATGCGCTGATACGCGATGCCGCGGCCAGGATACGCACGGTCGATGTTGTCGTAGGCCTGGGCCGTGAGGTTGAGGCGGGTGTCTTCGAAGATGACCTTGTCGTCGAGCTTCATCTGCGCGTTCAGCGGATCGTCGACGGGGTTGCCGCTCTTGTCGACGACCATCCACTTCTTGGTCGCCATGTCATTGTCCGAGAATTCGCCGCCGGGCACCTGGACTTTGGAGCCGCTGTCCTGGATGGCGATCTCGCGGTCACTGGCGAGCTCGTCGGACGGAGGCACGCCGACCTTGATGTCGTTCCCGCTGCGGGAGTCGGAAATCTCGACTTCGGTGACCGGCAGGGCGCCTTCGCCCGAGTCGTTCACCTTGAGGAAGCCGACCTGGTTGGTGGTGTTGCCGCAGCAGTCGGCCATGTCGACCTTGAACATCAGGTCAGGCACCTTCTGCATCCAGGTGTCGCCGTATTTCTTGATGAAGTTGGAGTTCGTGCCGGCCACCTGGAGTTCATCCGGAACCCCGGCGTCCTCGGCGGAGTTGGCGCGCTTCCAGCGCCCGTCGGCTCCGAGAACGAAGTTCTGGGCATCTTTATCCATCTGGTCGCCCGTCATCCTCGCAACGTTGCCGCCGTCCCATTCGAGAGAGGTGTTGGCGTAATGTTTCGGAAGGAGGATGCGCGGCCCCGGAACGAACCAGGAACCGGTCATCTTCTGCCCGTCGTTCGACTCAGAGTGAATGCCGCCGATCTTCTCGAACTCGATCGGGCCGACGCAGTAGCGGCCGCCGTCCTTGAACTCGATGTAAGAGAAGCGGTTCACGTCGCTCATGCCGGACGCGTTGAGGTGGTCGACGAACGCCCGCATGTCGGCGGCGGCCTTCTTGCCGTTGTCACCCAGGGCTTCGTATTCGGCGATCATCATGGCGAGTTCGGGAACCTTGGCTTCGAGGCCTTCGTTCTTGGTGTTCTTCGCCTTGTTGATCCAGCCGTTCAGGAGCTTGGTCTTCAGAAGACCGCTGTTGCGCTCATCAAGGATGAAGTAGGCGAGGCCGCGGATCCAGGGAGCGAGGTTTTTGGTCGCGTAGGCATTCGCGTAGCGGGCCTTGATGTATTCTTCGACCTCTGCTTCGGAGCGGCTCTTCCAGTTCGGATCGACGTTCTTGTAATAGTAGTATTCCTCGGCCTTCTTTGCCGGCCCGAGGTAGGGGCCGTACACGACCGTCTCGTCGAGCCTGACCGGGTTTTCGGAAACCTTGACCCGCTGCCAGCGCTGCTCGTGGTCGTTCCAGGTCATGCGATAGGTCGGAGGAAGGTAAACGAAATACAGGTAGGGCTCAGACGTGGGATCGTCTCGATTGTAGGATGGATTGTCGAGCTTGTACAGGTCCATGTTGCCGCACTCGTAGTTGAGACTGGCCTTGAGGCGGTCTGACGAAGCCGCGGCATTCGGGTTGTCGTCTTCGTACTCGAACATGATGCCCTTGCAGGGTTCCCATTTGTTGGTCGACTTGTTATAGATTTTCTCGACGAAGCCGCCGACGTTTCCGCTGTAGATCCTCACCTCGGTGCCTTTCAAGGTCGGCGGGGTGTAGTCTTCCACGTAAACGCGGTTGAAGGCGGTGAACTCGTTGCCCCCGTCGAGGTTTTTCAGTTTCCAGCCGTCGGGATTTGACTTCACGGTTTTCTTCGTTTCCCAGCCGGAGGGTTCGGCGTCGAGTTTCGCCTCGGGAATCGAGGACGGGTCGATGACGGAAATATCGGCATTGCCGTAGTAGCCCTCGGCGGCGCCGACCACGGTCGGGTTCACCGTCGCGCGCTCGTAGGTCATGAGCATGCCGACTTCCTGGAGCACCGTCGAGCCGCGGGTGTCGGCGTCGCCGGAGATACCGGAGTCGAAAGGCTTCTTGTGGGTGTTCGGGTAGACCTTGGGATCCCAGGTCGTGTCGCCCGAGCCGTTCACGATGTTCTTCATGTACTCGATCGCGCGCTCGGAGCCGGACGCCTTGTAGAAGGGCGACCAGACTTCGCCGCCGGACTTCCCGTTGACGCCACCGGATTTGCCGTCATCGCCAGCGTCTTCGAATGACCATTTGTAGTATACGTTCCGGTATGCATACCACTTTCCCGTGTCTTTCTCTTTCACGAGGTAGGGATACTTGTCCTTCGTGGAGCCGGTGTTGCGGAAAATCCGGACGTTGTCCTTGATCCGGTTGTCGAAGCCGCGGACGACCGGCTCCGGCTCGATCATCGGAACCCACATGCCGATCTGCGACTCGGGCTTGTCGATCATGTCGGGAATGCGCCGGATCTCGTTCTGCGGAATCGACATGATCCCCGTCACGTTCGACACCCGGTCGTTGATGTCGTACCGCGACTCGGTCGCCACGGAGCCGACATCGACGGCGAACGCGGCGCCTCCCCAGATCAATGCAGCTGCGAGGACCCCCCAAAGTTTCTTTTCCATATCTCCTCCTTGGTGAAAATTCTTATATCGCTATCTGACGACGGAATCGATGGACTTCTGGAGCTTTTTGTCGATATCGAGAAGCTCCTCGATACCGGCAATCTGGCCCTGAATTTCCTGGGCGTGCCTGTATTTCGGGTTGATCGACAGGATCTCGGAATACAGTCGGTAGGCCTGTTTCACGTCCTTGAACGGGAGGTATTCGAGTCGATCGGAAGGGTTCTCGCAGGAGAAGTTGTTTCCCGGGAACCGATTTCCTACAGCTGCAAATATATTTGCAAGCTGATATTTCACGTCGAGCATGTCCGGGCCCATCTGCGCGGCCAGGCTGTATTCCATGACGGCGTCGTCGATCCGGCGCCGCATTTCCATGAACAGGCCGTTATAGTAATGGCACCACGGATTCTCGGGCTCGAGACTGAGAGCGGCGTCGAGATGCTTCTTTGCGGAGAAGTCCATGGTCCGGGGCAGATAGATATCGACGAGCCCGAGGTGATACTTCGCTTTGGACGGGTCGAGAGCGATCGCACGCTCGAAGTAGAGAATCGCCTCGTCGATTCGGCCGACGTTCTTCAGGCCGCCCGCGTATTTGTACACGGCCTCGGGATCCTGCGGCGCCAGTTCGAGCGCCGTCGCGTAGAAGTCGAGCGCCTTGTGCAGGTCGGAAAGACCGGTGTAGGCGTCGCCGATGCCCCAAAGGAGGCGGAGATCGCCGTCTTTGATCTTCCGGGCCTTCTCGAACCATTCGATGGCCTTCTTGTATTCCCCCCGGAGGAGGAGCAGCTCGCCCATCGCCACGTGCGCGGGATAACTTTGAGCACTGAGTTTCAGGGCCGCCTGCAGGGCCGTCTCGGCAACCTTGAAGTCGTACTTTTTCGCGCGAGTCGCGGCGCGGCCGAGATTTATCCACTGGTCATGGGTCATCGCCGCATCGCCGCGGTTCTTCCTGTACTCGTCCATGAGCATCTTCGCCTTGTCGAACCACGGCTCGCCGTAGGCGACCATCGCGGATGCCGCGATATCCATCAGGTCGGCGTTGGCAGGCTCGACCTCGAGGGCTTTCACGAACTCCTGGATGGCATACAGAAACCGCCCCTCCTCGAGGTAGGCGGCACCGCGTCGGTACAATTCCTGCGCCTTGTCAGACTTGATCGAGGCGAGGCTGTACTTGTCCATCAGTTTCGAATCGGGAGCGGCGACCGGCACATCGGCGGTCGGCTTCGCCGAAGCGGCCTTGTCGCCGCCAAGCGCGCGATGGTCCGCGGCGCGTTTGAACGCGTCGTCGGCCCTGGCTTTCCAGCCGCCCTTCTCGAGCGCTTCGCCAAAGCCCTGCCAGACGTCGCCGGCAAGCGCGTGGTCGGTCTTGATCAGCTCTTTATTCTCGATCAGGATCGTCTTGTACGCTTCGGCCGACTCCTTGAACTTTCCCTGGTCGAACAGCGCTTTCGCCGCCGACAGACGTTCGTCGATCGGCGACGCCCATACGGCCACGCTCATGGTGAGCGCCATTCCCAGCGCGAGTAATCCTCGGTTCCCTATCATCGAACCAGACCTCCGACAGATGGTTTTTCTTTCATATATGCAAAAATTTTTTTCCACTCTCGACCTGCATCACGCATCCAGATCACGCCAAGATCGGTACCGGCGACAAGCCTCGACTTCCAGACACCGAGCGCCGTGACGGCCGTCGCTTCCGCAAGCCCTCCCGCGACGGCCGCCGCTTCAGGCTCCGGGCCGATCGAGAACAACCCGTTCTCGGTGGCGATCCACAGTCTGCCTTCGAATGACGTCAGGGCATGCACCTGCGCGGGAACCTCGGCGATCTTCCGGTAGCGTGGCTTCCTGGAGGGGGGCACCGGGCCGTCCCGCCGGACGAGGCCGCCGGATCCCGTGCCGATCCAGAGGGCGCCCGCAAACGAGGCGATCGCGTTCACGTTTCCGTCCGACCAGCCCGCTTCGGGGAGTTCGACCCGATCGATCGTAGCCGATGCGGTCATGTGCGCAATGCCGTCCCACGTCGCAAGCCAGGCGCTGCCGTCGTCCCCGGCCAGCGCATCGTTCACCCACGCGCTGGGAAGGCCGTCGCTTTCCGTGAGGTTGATCCAGGCCGCGTTGCGGAAGACGAAAACGCCCTCGCCCACGGCGCCGAGCAGCCACGAACCGGGTGACAACCGGGCGAACGCGTGAAAATGCTTCGATGCCGGCTCGGAACCTTCGACCAGCGGGTTGCACCGGCCGGCCTCGGGAGCGTACCGCACCGCTCCACCACCGGCCGTCGCGACCAGCAGGGTGCCATCGTCATCGACGAGGAGCTTGCTGATGCGGGAGTCCGGCAGTCCGTCCGTTCCGGAGGCGACGATCGTGCCGGAAGCACCATCGATGCAGATCAGGCCGGAGCCGAACGTTCCCGCCCAGAGTCTTCCGGTGCGGTCTTCGGCGAACGAGCGAATCACACATGCGTATGCGGTTTTTCTGAGTACCGACCCTGCGTTTGTCAAAGAGCCGAGGGCGTGCGCCGAATCGAAAGCCACCGTCAACATGAGGGCCCCCGCGAAAACCAGGAGGGCGATCTCAGATCTTCGAACTGCCACCATCATCCTCCGGTCCGTTGTATCCCGAACGAACGGAGTTGATTTTCTGACATCTCGTATACAGGACGTCGTTCGCGACAACGGCGTTTATGTTTTTTTCGTCACCCATGATCCGCACCCAAGCCGAGGCGGGGAACGGTATTCTTGCGAGCCTTGCGCGGAACGAGGAGCTTGCCTTTCTTATAACTCTCGGCAAGAGCTTTGGGAACACGCATCTCGGATTCCACGAGTTTCGCCTTCATTTCCTGCTCGATGGCCTTGTTCTCCTGGAGTTGAGCAAATGCGAGGGCGCGGCGGCCTTCCGCCTTCGCCTGTGCAACCTTTTTGTCGGCCTCCGCCTGGTCGTTCTGGAGCATCGCGCCGATGTTGCGGCCGACGTCGATGTCGGCGATATCGAATGACACGATGCTGAACGCGGTTCCCGCGTCGAGGCCGGCGTTCATGATACGCTGAGTGATGATTTCGGGCTTTTTGAGAACGTCGGTGTGGGTATCGACCGAGCCGATGGCCGAGACGATGCCCTCGGCGACGCGCGCCAGAACCGTTTCCTCGCCGGCGCCGCCCACCATCGTTTCGAGGTTGGCCCGGACGGTGATCTTCGCGCGAGCGATGACCTCGATGCCGTTCTTGGCCATGCCGGAAATGTCGCCGGTCGAGATGACCCGGGGTTCGACGCTCATGCGCACGGCGTCCAGCACGTCGCGGCCGGCAAGGTCGATGGCGGCGGCGCGCTCAAAACTCAGATTCAGCTGGGCCCGGCCCGCGGCGATCAGGGCGTTGACGACGTTATTGATGTCGCCGCCCGAGAGAAAGTGCGCCTCGATACGATCGAGATACAGCGTCAGGCCAGCCTTCGTGCCCTTGATATACGTGTCGACAATCATGTCACTCGGCACCTTGCGAAGCCCCATCGCGATCAGAGAAATCGGATTCGCGGGCACGCTGGCAGAAACACAGCGGAGCCAGGTACCGAACGGGAAAAACGAGAGTACAACGAGAAACACGAGCACCGAAAGACTGACGAGACCCGCAACGATGATCTGACCCATTCGATCTCCCCTCCACTGGAACTCTGGTTCCATGTTACAGGGCCTTTCCATGGAGTGTCAAATTGAATACGCAGGAAGGAGGCGTTTCGTTACAGATATTTTTGACGGAGCGACAGACGATCAGTCACCAACCTGTTTTTCGAGCTCGCGAAGTTTCGCCGCAGAGAGAGCGTCGTCGGGATTTCTGAAAATCTGTCGCTGAAGCCGGTCGATCTCGTTGCGAGCGTAGCGAATGAGCCGCTTGAGCACGTCCAGGTCACGAACGATCAACTGGTCGTCGTTCGGCAACAGAGTCGCCAGCATCCACTCGTCGTATGCCTTGCGATACTGCGACCGCTCGAAGTAGATCTGGCCGGCGAGTTTGAACAGAGCGAAGTTGGACGAGTCGTACCACTTGCCACGTTCGATACGCCTGAGGGCGTCATCGTAGCGGCCGTTGAAATAGTCGCGCTTCGCCGAGGCCAGGTAGGATATCGCCCGGTTCGCATTCATGACGAGATCGCGCGATTTCTCCGGGTAGTCGCTTCCGATCGGCCCGGAGGCGAGTTCGACCTTCGGCTCGAAGGTCAGGGGTTTGAGCCCCTGTTTGATATAGGTGAAATCGATGGTGGTACAACTCGGTATGATGAGCGCCAGCCCTCCGAGAAGAACGACGCCGATCGCGATATATTTGGGCTTGAGCCACTCCTTCATCGGGGACACCAGGCCTCGTCCCGGAACGTCCCACGGTCGTCGAGGCTCGTTTCCCATGCGTCGAGTTCGGTCCTGGCGTGTCGGGCAACCGCAGGCAGGCGCGCGGCGCAGACGCCCAGAAGGGCCGCCTCCCGCTTCGTATCGGGATCGCCGTTTTTGAAGGCCTCTCGAATCGAACGAACCAGGGCCAGGGCAGGCGGAAAATCTCCGTCCCGCTTCAGCCGCTCTTCCATGGCCGCAGCCGGAAACGGCGACAGGACGATCTGCCACAGGGCTTTTGCCTTCCAGAGCTCGAGGGTCGCGCGAGTCGTTCCCGAAGCCGTTCCCCCATGCTTCTTTTTCCATTCGCCGATCCAGTCGAGAGTCCCGCGGGGGTCATCGGCGGGGGCGGGAAGGACGTTTCGCTTCAGGAGATGGGCGAGCCGGTCGGAAGAAAGGTTCGCGACGCTCGAGGCAAGGCGCGCAGAGGGATCGAGCCGCATCCGCGCGCAGTCGAGCTCGACTTCGAGTTCGGTGAGATCGGCATCCGGCAGTTTCTGCCGGACGAACGCCAGGCCCGCGGTCAGCGACGCCACCCGCCGCTCGTCGTAGTCATGCCTGACGCGGTCGAACCCGGAACGGGATTCACCGAGCAACCGGAACAGCACGGCCTCGGGACACGAGGGGTGGCCCGGCCACCGGTCGAGAAACCTCGAAAACGCGTCGACCGCCTCGTTCCAATGGCCGAGTAGAAATGCCCGACGACCAGTCTGGAAGACGTCTTCCGGCTCGATCGCGAGCGCCCGGGCCGGCAGGCCGGCCATCCCGACGACCGCCGCGAAAATGCACGCTGCAAGGGTGTTACGCACTCGGTCTTCCTCTTTTCCTTCCCGCCGTCATTTTTGCTGTCTGGCACGCTCCGCAAGGGAGAACACGAGGTTGTTGTACAGGTCGCGGCCGATCCGCAGCGCCTCCCGGTCACCGCTCACGCGCACCGCCTGTTCGAGCGTATCGAGCAGCAGGTATGCTCCTCGGAACACCTGCGACGCGTCGAAGTTCCAGGCGGATGCCCACCAGTATTGACAACTGTAGAGCGCCTTGTCGAGGAGTTCCCGCGAGAGGGAATCGACGCCGGCGACTTTTTTTGCGCAAGCCATGACGTGGTTCGTGAGCAGCCACTGGTTATGGTGAATGGGGTTGAACTTGCTGTGCCAGAGCGGATACGGGTCGTCGTTGCACATGTCGGTGTCCGAGGCCGACCAGGTCGAGGGCGGCACGAAGGCGGGGAACGCCGGAAACTTCGCCGCCAGCTCGCTGATGGAGACGAGTTTCATTTCGGGATCGTTCACCAGGGCATACAGCAGGCTTCGCAGGAATTTTTCCTCGTAATACTTGTGGTGATGCCCGAACGTCTCGCCGTCCATAGCTAGTATGATATATCCATCCTGATCGCCGAACCACTCATGCATCCGCTCCTTGATCTGGCGGATGAATTCGGAGCCTTTCCAGGTGTGGAACGACAGTTCGTTCGACCATTTGTTGCTTCGAAGAAACACTTTCACCCCGTGCATGGAAGGGATCGAGCAGTAGGGCGGCGTTCCATTGTAGTGGGAATACGGCAGATCGTCGGTGATGCACCAGTCGTATCCCATCTCGCCGAACAACTGGGCGACGTTGCCCGAGAAGCACATTTCGGGCGGGAAGACGCCCTTCGGCGCGTAGGAGGGGCCGAACACGCGGGCGTTTCCCTCTTTGTTGATGCGAAGTTGGCGCTTTACCTCGTCTTCGGGGATCAAAGGGAAGATCGGGTGGTAGGCGCCCGAGTCGACGAACTCGAGGTTTCCGTGCTCGCCCGCCGAGCGGATCGAGTCGAGGATGTGCGTGTGACCGCGCGCCTCGAGCTGTTCGGTGAGGCTATAGTTGATGTTCAGCGTGAAGCGCGGCTTCAGTTCGCAGGTGAAGATGTCGACCAGCGGCTCGTAGCACTCCCGGCAGATGTCGTCGACCACGAAGCCGATCTGCGTCGGCGGCTGGTACAGATGGAGCAGGATTGACAGATATTTCATTCTATACCACGAACCGCTTTCGCCAGCAGAACGCCCGCCATCTTCTTGCGGTATCCCTTCACCGACCGGATGTCGTCGATCGGGGTCGCGGCGTCGGACGCGGCCTGGGCGGCCTTGTCGAGAAGTTCGGCCGGAAGCGGCCAGGCCTGCGATTCGAGCAGTTGCTCCGCGGCCGTCGCCCGGATGACCTTTGGGGCCACGGCGCCCATGGCGATACGGACGGTGCGTTTTCCGCCGGGCCCGTCCCAGGTCGCGAGGGCGAGGGACACCTTGGAAATCGCATGGGCGAGGCGCTCGCCGAGCTTGAGGAAGCAGCCTTTCGTGACGCGGTCGGGCAGTTCGAACGCCTCGATGAACTCGCCCTTCTGCATGACGGTTTTCCCGGGCCCGGTGAAAAAGTCGCCGATCGCGACGGTACGACGACCGTTCGGGCCGCCGAGCACCACCGCCGCTTCGAGCACCATCAGCGCGGGAATCGAGTCGCCGGCCGGCGAGGCGTTCGCCACGTTGCCGCCGAGCGTCGCCGCGTGGCGGATCTGGAGCGCGCCGATCTGGCCGACGGCCGAGACCAGCGTCGGAAAGCGCCCGAGCACGAGCGGGTTGTTCCGGATCTGTTCCATCGTGCAGCTGCTTCCGATGCGGAGTTTTCCGCCTTCGGCGGAGATCCGGTTGAGGCTGAGAGCGCCGAGATCGACCAGGTCGGTCAGACCGGGCAGGAGCCCATTTTTCCATTTCACGATGAGGTCGGTGCCGCCGGCGACGACGAGAGCGCCGGCGTTTTCCGCGAGCAGCGCGGATGCGGCGGCGGCGTCAGCGGGTCGATGGTAACGGATGGGGGATGATGCGGCATTCATGGTCTGCCTCCCTTCGCCCCGATCGGGGCGATGTTTCCGGCCTGCCTGACGGCCGCGACGATCTTCCGGTAACCGGTGCATCGGCAGATGTTGCCGGACAGGGCCTCCTTGATCTGGTGTTCGATCGGCTGGGGAACCCGCTTGAGCAGCGAGTAGGAGGACATGACCATCCCCGGGATGCAGAAGCCGCACTGGACGGCCCCGGCGTCGACGTAGGCCTGCTGGACGGTCGTCATGAGGGGATCTGTTTCGAGCCCTTCGAGGGTTTCCACGCGGTCTTCCGGGCGGAGAGTCGCCGCGAGCTTGAGGCAGCTGTTGACGGGCTCGCCGTTGAGGAGCACCGTGCAGGCGCCGCACTCGCCCTTCCCGCAGCCTTCCTTCGCCGCGGTGAGCCGGAAGGTCCGGCGGAGGAGTTCCAGCAGGGTCGTGGCCGGTTCCACCTCGGCCTCGGCGTTTCTGCCGTTGAGCTGGAACCGGATCTGTACGAGGTGAGAGCCGCTCATTTCTTTTCTCCTGGATGGGGTGGGTTCGCTCCGGCGTTCATATATATTTCACCGTATGCCACAACGGGCTTTCCGGTTCTGACGGCTTCGTTCAGGGCCTCCTCAGCCATCTCGCGAAGCCCGTCGCCGTGGGTCGCATCGACCGGGTAGGTGGCGATTCCGACGGCGAGGCGGGGGTTCAGGCCGCGAAGCGTCGCGGTGCCGGCGGCGAACGCCTGGCGCACGCGCTCGGTCACGCGGTTCGCGACCTCGATGTTCGTCTCGGTCAGGATGGCCGCGAACCGGTTGGGGCGGCTGCCGACGAAGGCCTGGTCGAGTCGTCGCAGCGAGTCGCGCAGGGCCGTCGAGACGGCGATGCGCAGGGCGTCGCGCTGGGCGGCCGGCAGGTCGTCGCACGGCGCCAGGTCGAGGAGCATGAGCGTGAGGTTCTGGTGATACCGCTCGGAGCGCTCGACTTCGATCTCGAACGACTCCTTGAACCACTCGGCCCGTTGGAGGCCCGTCTGGGCGTCGAGCGCCCGGCCCTCGGAGGCCCGGATGGAAGCCTGCCAGCGTGCGAGCGCGCTTTCGAGGAACAGGGCGGCCGATTCCGGGTCGATATGGTGCTCGATCGTTCTTCCGCCGTCGCCCGGGAGGGCTACGAGGAGGGCGCGCTGGTTGCCGTAGAAGGAAAGCGGCATCACCTCGACGGCGAGCATGGTGACCGCGGAGGCGTGGCGGAAGCAACGCGGCGCGGTTTCCCAGCGGCAGAGCATTTCGTCGCCCAGGCCGGCCGGATGGAGGAGCCGCAACTCGCCGTTCTGCAGGGCGAACCGGGCCGCCGTGAGTTGGGGCGAGAGGGTTCCGCACGCGGCGAGCTGCGTGAAGGCACCGCCTTCATCGAGCATGTACAGGCACATGCCGGCCTGGCCTGAGACGCCGAGGAGGCCCCCGAGAGCGTCGGCGGGAAGGGAGGCGTCGCGGTCAACCGTTCGTGTCTGAAGGATGTTCCGCAGCGTCGCGATCTCGTCTTTCGATCCATGACCTGCCCGGCGTCCGGCTCTGCGGGCCGAGCGCTCGCCGAATTCGACGCCGAAGAGGGAGTCGCGGAACAGGAGAACCGTGTTGATGATGACGAGGACGAACAGAAGGCTCGGCAGGCGGATGACGGTGTCGAACGGCGCCTGACCGCGCCAGACGGATATCAGCAGAACCCCGACGAGGACCAGGTTCGTCAGCAGATGTGCGTTCAGATCGGTCGGCGTGCGTTTCACGGCGGTTCCTTTCCCTGCTATTCGGCATGCCCCGGCGGCACGGCCGGGAGCGGCTTCTTGACGGCCCGGCGAAGCATGACGTATGCTCTGCACCGGTATTATACACACCCGTCAGGGCAGGTGCAAACCTTCTTCCAATCAGCGCAGGCGGCGCGCGACGAATGGCATGACGACACTCTCTGAGAACGTAACGACCGGCGAAGGACGTCCGGTGCTCGCGCTTTTCGCGGGGCTGGAGCGATGCCCCGACGGGCCGTTCACCGGCCTATCCGGCACCCTGGCCCCGATGCTGCTCGCCTGGCTAGCCCACCAGGCGCGGGTCACGCTCGTCCTCGTTCCCACCCCCGAGCGCGCCGTGCGGCTCGCCCAGGAAACCCGAACCTGGCTCGGTTCGCGGGGCGGGCGCGTCGCGACGTTCCTGCCGGATCGGGCGTCCGTCTACGACCAGACCGCCGCCGAAGCCGAGGTCACCCGCGGGCGTCTGGCCGCGTTCGCCATGGAAACGGCGGGCGGAGGCCTCGTCATCGCCCCTGTCTGCGCCGCGGCCGAGCGGTTCATGAGCCCGCGCGCCTGGCGCGATGCGACGATACGCCTCGCGGTCGGCGATGTCGCGAAGCCGGGCGAACTGGCTGCGAAACTCACCAGGCTCGGGTACGAGCGGTCGAACCTCGTGAACGAGCCGGGCCAGTTCGCTGTTCGCGGCGGCATCGTCGACGTCTTCTCGCCGCATGCCGAACTGCCGGTGCGGCTTGATTTCTTCGGGGACGAGCTCGAAACCGTGAAAAGCTTCTCGCCCGACACCCAGCGCACGCTCGAAAAGATCGGACGAGCCGTGCTCACGCCGGCTCTCGAACACCCGCTCGAAGAGGAGACGCTCCGTTCCGCGGCAGCCGCCGTCGAGTCGGCGATCGCCGGTCTCGACGCCACGAAAGCAGAACTGCTGCATCGGCGCCTCGAGCGGTTCACGGGCCGCCCCGACAGCCGCGACATCCGGGAACTGGCCCCCTTCCTCGCACCCGGACATTCGTTCCTCTGGGACGCCTGGCCCACCGCCCGCCTGCTGATCGAGAACCACGACCAGTTCGCCGAGGAGCTCGAAATCTTCATCTCCGACCAGCGAATCCGGTATTCGGCAGCGCGCGATCTGGTGCCGCTCCTGCCGCCGGACGCGTATTACCACGACGTCGGGCCGGTTCTCGAGTCGCTCAAGGCGAGACATGCGGCGGCGTTCAGCCGGTTCCGCCAGCCGGATCCGGCCGGCCTCGCCTTCGACGTCGAGCCCCTGCCGCCCGCCGCGGACCCGACGCGCGAATCCCTGTTGAAAGAACTTCAGAAGCTCGTCCGAGAGAACTGGGCGGTCGCGATCGTCATCGCCGACTCCGAGCGGTATCACAATCTGCGCGGTCTGCTCGGCGAGCGGAAGCTGCCGCTCATCAACCCTCGCTTTCCCTGGCAGCTGGCCTACGGGAAGATCGTCCTGCTCGAAGGCCCCGGCAGGCGCGGCTTCATGGCCCGCGCCGAAAAGGTGATCGTGCTCGGCGAGGACGACATCTACCCGAACCAGGCCAAACCGTCGGTCAGGCGGCACGCGACGGCCGACAAGGCGCAGGCGTTCATTTCCCAGCTCGTTCCGGGCGACCTGGTGGTTCATTCCGAACACGGCATCGCCGAGTATCGCGGCATCCAGACGATGACGGCGGCCGGCACGACGCGCGAATACCTGCTTCTGCAGTATGCCGGCTCCGACAAGCTGTACGTGCCGACGGACCAGGTCCACAAGGTCCAGAAATACATCGGCATGGAAGGCGCGCGACCCGCGGTCCACAGCCTGAACTCGAAGGTCTGGGAAGGCCAGAAGCGACGGGTGCAGAAAAACGTCGAACTGATCGCACGCGAGCTGCTCGACCTGTATGCGAAGCGCCACGCCGGCCCCGGCTTCGCATTCCCGCCCGACGGCGAGCTGCAGATGCAGATGGAGGAGCGATTCCCCCACACCGAAACCCCCGACCAGGACAAGGCGATCGTGTCGGTCAAAAACGACATGGAGGCGGATACGCCGATGGACCGGCTGATCTGCGGCGACGTCGGCTACGGCAAGACGGAAGTGGCGATGCGGGCCGCATTCAAGGCCGTGTGCGCCGGCAAGCAGGTCGCCGTCCTCGCCCCTACCACCCTGCTCGCGTTTCAGCACCACCAGACGTTTCTGAACCGATTCGACGGCTTCCCCGTCTCGGTCGACCTCGTGTGCAGGCTCCGCAAGCCAGCCGACCAGAAGGAGACCCTGAAGAAAGCCTCGAGCGGCAAGCTCGACGTGCTGATCGGCACGCATCGTATCCTGTCGTCGGACGTGCGGTTCAAGGATCTCGGCCTGCTGATCGTCGACGAGGAACAGCGGTTCGGGGTCAAACACAAGGAGAAGCTCAAACAGTTCAAGTCGAGCATCGACGTGCTGACTCTCGCCGCGACGCCGATTCCGCGCACGCTTCAGATGGCGCTGTCGGGCATCCGCCAGATCAGCGTCATCGATACCCCGCCCGAGCAACGGCGTCCGGTGCAGACCTACGTGGCCCCGTTCGACCCGACCTGGGCGAAACGGGCGATCATCGAGGAACTGAAGCGCGGCGGCCAGGTGTTCTACGTTTATAATAGAGTTGAAACTATAGATAGAAAAGCCGCATTTCTGCGAGATCTCGTCCCCGAGGCGCGGGTCGGCGTCGCGCACGGCCAGATGGCCGAGGAGGAGGTCGAGCGGACGATGCTCGCCTTCATCAGGGGTGAGTTCGACGTGCTTCTCGCCTCGACGATCGTCGAGTCGGGCCTCGATATCCCGAACGCGAACACGCTGATCGTCGACGAATCCGAGCGGCTGGGCCTTTCCCAGATGTACCAGTTACGCGGCCGCGTCGGCCGGTCGAGCCGCCAGGCGTTCGCGTTCTTCTTCTACTCGAAGGGGAAACGGCTGACGCAGGAAGCCGCCGAGCGGCTGGCCACGATCGAGGAGCACACGGCGCTCGGGTCGGGGTTCCGGATCGCGATGCGCGACCTGCAGATCCGCGGCGCCGGCAACGTGCTCGGCGAGGAGCAGAGCGGCCACATCGCGGCGGTCGGCTTCGCCTTATACATCGAGTTGCTCGAGGAGGCCGTCACGCGTCTGCGGGGCGGCGGAATCGTGCGTGCGCCCGAAGTTTCGATCGAGATTCCCGTTTCGGCATTGTTCCCCGCCCATTACATCCCCGACGAGGAAACGCGCATCGAAATGTATGCCCGGCTGGCGCGATGCGCGGATCTCGGCCTGCTGGAACTGTTGCGCGAAGAGGTCACGGATCGGTTCGGCGAACTGCCGGTCGAAGGCAGGCGGCTGTTCGCCGTCACGCGTCTGCGGCTTCTCGCCGGCCAGGCAGGCGTCCGCAAGGTGTCCCGCGTGCTGAACCGCCTGCGATTCGAGTTCGACCCGGCCAGGCGCCCGGATATCGGCGCCCTGCTGAACGCGAACGCGATGTTCTACCGGAGAATCGCGCTGAACCCGGCCGACCCGCAGGCCGTGCTGCTGCAACTTTCCGGGGAAGAGGGCGACGAGCTCGTCGAGATGACCGGGGAGTTCCTCGGCTCGCTCGGGCCCGCCGAGACTCCCGCGACGAAAGCGGATTCAGCCTGGGAACCCGTGCCGGTCGTATCGGATACGGCGGCGAAGCGGCGTGAACAAAATATCGATACATATCCCTGCGACATCACGGTCATCCAGCCGGGGATCGAGATGCCGGTGGCACGCACCGTTCGAACGGGCAGAGCAGGCCGCCGGCAGGGCGATAAGCGGCCGAAATTCTGACGAGGAGAGCGATCATGACCCCGAACGACAATCCCATTTCAGCGGCGATCCCGGCAATGGTGCCGAAAAAATGCCGGGAGCTGCTTGCAAAGCTGGCACAGCCCGTTCCCGAGGAACATCTGGAGGAACTTCGCGAGGCGATGCGACTGCACCTGCAAAGCGCCGAACGTCACCTGGGCCCGGCCCCGCTGAACCTTCCGCTGATCAGGCGGATGACGGAGGCCCTCGACACGGCCCTCAACGCGTACGGTTCGCTTTCGGAGACGCAGCGCGCGCTCCTCGTCGGCGCGATACGGTATTTCGTCGAGAACGAGGACGCGGCGAACGATCTCGACGACCCGTTCGGCTTCGACGACGATTTGGCGGTCATCAACGCCGTCCTGCTCGAGATCGGGCTCTCCCATCTGTCCGTCACGAGATAGGCGGAGCAACGCCGAAGCAGTATCGGTTTTCGCGTCAGGCGGACTTGTGCAGTCCGTTGTGGCGAGGCTTCTGAGCGGGCGCCGTTCCGCCCGTCTCCGCCCACCAGGCCAGGAAGGAAACGCCGTAGAGGGCCATGAAACCGGCCCAGAACGGGAAAAACGCCTGCCAGAAGAGATCGTTCACCGTTATCCGGCTGATGATGAACGCATCGATCACGGCAAACTGGATGACCCGGATGCGCACGTTCTCTCGCAGGTAATGCAGGTAATGCGGCAGGGGCACCGAGTCCTTGCCCGTCTCGACGAGAAGCGACGTTGCGACGAGCACGATCAGGGTGTTCAGAGCCGTCTGAAGCAGGAGCATCAGTGATTCGGCCTGGCCTGCGCCGGAGAACGTCACCAAACCGGGGATGATCTTCTGATGGAAGCCCATCCAGATGACGAAGATCAGGAGGGGAAAAACGAAGAACCAGAGCAGCGTGTCGAGCAGTTCGAGCAGAAACCAGCTGTCCGGCTTTTCCGAACCGAGAAAAAACACGTTCAGCATTCCCCGTTTCGGATCCATCATACCGGCGACGACGTCCTGGACCTTCATGATGATGCTGGGCCTGATGTTCCGGGATCTGGCGATCCTGTGCTGCTGCCCGTCAGCTGCTTCGGCCGTCGGCGCAGCTGTCCCCGGCTGGGGTTCATAGCCCTTCAGATCGAGGTTCGCGAAATGCTCGAGAAACGGCCGTTTTCCGGCCCGGATCGCGACCTGAATGAAGTTTTTTCCCTGTTTGTCCTCTTCTTTCGGGTTCGCGCCGAAGCTCAGACACAGGTCTGCCACATCGACGTCGCCGTCCTGGGCGGCGAGGTGCAACGGGGTCTCTCCGGCGAGGTTTCTCGCGTTCACGTCGGCGCCCGCTTCGAGGAGCAGCTGCATGATCGACCTGTTCCCGATCGCGGTCGCCGCATGGAGAGGGGTTTCGCCGCGGTCGTTCCGCGCCTCGAGATTCGCACCGGCTTCCAGGAGAAGCTTCACGACGGGTTCCACCTCATGTCTGGCCGCCAGATGCAATGCCGTCTCATGCTTTTTGGAAACCGCTTCGAGATTGGCATGCGTCGCGATGAAGCGCGCCACGATCTCGGCATGGCCTTGGGCACAGGCCTCGTGCAAGGGCGTCCAGCCGTAATCGTCGGGCGCATCGGCTTTCGCGCCATGTTCGAGGAACGCGTTTACGATCCCGAGCGAGCCGATGCCGGCCGCAAAATGCAGAAGGGTCTCGTGATGATAATTGTGTCTCAGGGCCGAGTCGGGCTCCTGGGACAGCAGCAGCTGCACGGCCTCGAGATCGTTGCGCTCGATCGCCTGGACCAGCTTCGTCCAGACATGGTCTTCCAGGTTCGCCTCGGGCTTTTTGTAGGCCTCGGGCTTGACAGGCTGCGAACGGCCTCCCTGGCACCGTCGTGCATCCCGGAGATCGACCGCCGGCATGGCCGTCGTCCGCCGAACGTCTTTCCCGGCCTGGGGTGATGGGTCCCGGGATTCGGGGCCGTGGAGTTCGAGCCCCGAAAAATGCTCGAGAAAATCACGTTTTCCCGCCCGAACCGCGATTTCGAGGAAATTGTTGCCCTGATTGTCTTCGATTTCCGGGTTGGCTCCATGGGCCAGGCACAGGTCGGCAACTTCGATATCGCCTTCCCGGGCGGCCAGGTGCAGCGGGGTTTCTCCGGCAAGGGTTTTCGCATTCACATCGGCTTTCGCCTCGATGAGCAGCCGCATGATCGCCGTGTGGCCGTCGGCGGCCGCCATGTGGAGGGGGGTTTCGCCATGTTCGTTTCGAGCTTCCCGGTTCGCTCCGGCTTCCAGCAGGAGTTTGACGACGTCCTCTTTGCCGTCGTGCGCCGCCAGGTGCAGGGGCGTTTCATGCTTCTTGGAAATTCCCTCGATATTGGCGCCGGAATCGATGAACAGCTTCACGATATCGACGTCCCCGCGCGCGCAGGCCTGGTGCAGGGGCGTCCAGCCGAACTCGTCGGGAACATCGGCTCTGGCTCCTCGCCGAAGCAGTTCGACAGCGATCTCGAACGAGCCGACGTTCGCGGCAAAATGAAGCAGGCTCTCATCGTGATAATTGCGCTTTTTGGCGCACTCCGGATCCTGCGTAAGATACATCCGGACAGCCTCGACATCCCCGTGTTCGATGGCCTGCGTCAATTTTTCCCACATACGATCCTCCCGACCAGATGCGGATTTTCAGGCGAACATCCCGACGCCCCAGCCAACGGCGCATGGACGCATGAACGATTTCAGCGCCGGCCGGTGGGTGAAACCCGTCTGAAAAACCCTTCTCACACAATAACCGCCCGCAACGACGGCTTATCTCTGACCCCAGTATACCCGAAATCCCTTCCGCATGCCAAAACTCCAAGTGCCCGGCAAAACAGAGGTTCTGCATTTGCCCCACCCTGCCCGTGGTAGTATAGTTATGTAAAATAGGGCACAGGTGCGGGTTTGAACCCCGCCCCTCCATCGCAACACGGAGAAATGAGCTTGAAAAAAGAGCGTATGCACGTTTGAGAGGAGCAGGCGCATGTCGGAGATTCGGCATAATCTGTTGACGGGGGAGTGGGCGGTGATCGCCCCCGAGCGGGCGAAGCGGCCGGGCGATCTGGCGAAGCCGAAACAGCAGGCGGAGATCCCGGCCTATCAGGAGTCGTGCCCGTTCTGCCGGGGCAACGAGCACCTGACGACGGAAGAGCGGTTCAGGCTGTGTTCCGACGACGGGAACTGGCTGGTTCGGTCGGTGCCGAACAAGTTTTCCGTGCTGTCGCCGGTCGGAGAGGTCGCCCCGCGCAACGAGCCGCTGGGAGAGACCGTGAGCGGCGTCGGCCTTCACGAGGTGATCATCGAGACGCCGCTGCACAACCGGCCCTTGGCCCTGTTCCCGCCCGAGCACGCGGAAAAGCTGATCTGGACGTATCGGGAACGCTTCCGGGCCTTTTACGCCGACCCGAGGATCCGCCACGTGATCCTGTTCAAGAACCACGGCGACGAATCCGGCGCGTCGCTCCAGCACCCGCACTCGCAGGTGGTCGGTCTGCCGATCGTTCCCGGCCAGGTCCACGAGCGGGCCGACGCGGCCCTGCATTACCAGATGGCGAACGGCGACTGTCTGGTCTGCCGCATGATCGCCGAGGAGCAGCGCGCCGGCTCGCGCATGGTCGAGGAAAATGACGTATTCACCGCCTTCATTCCCTTCGCAGCCCTCTCCCCCTTTCACATCTGGATCTTTCCGAAAGCGCACGCGGCCTGTTTCGCGACCCTCGAAGACGCCCATCTGCGGCCGCTCACGCAGATCCTCCAGACGATCCTCGGCAAGATCTACACGTCGCTCAACAACCCGTCGTTCAACTTCGTCGTCCGATCTCTCGCCGTGAAGGACGCCGGCGCCACCTATTTTCACTGGTATATATCGATCATTCCGCGCGTCGGCAAAGCCGCCGGTTTCGAGCTCGGCACGGGGATGTATGTGAACCCGAGCATCCCGGAAACCAGCGCCCGGTTTCTTCGAGAAGCCTCCCCTCCCCCGATCGCCTCATCATAGGAGCCCCGAGTCGCAGGGGGGCTCCCGGACGTACCACGATGCGCCCGACACGCGCCTGGGATGAGGAGAGAGGTTATTCCGGCTCTGAGTTCCAGGGGTTGGCGGGTTTGTCGTTGATGAAGACCCAGAAATGCTGATCGGGCGGAATGTCGCCGTAGGCCCAGAAGTTCCAGCCCCAGCCGTCGTGGAACTCGGCCATTTCCCAGCCCGGCCCGAGCTGGGCCTGGATGATCCGAATGGCTTCCTCGAGAGACGTCAGCCTCGTTCCCTCAACGGGCTTCGTCAGGGCGATCACGCCGCCCGACCATTGGTAATACTCGCTTTCGATCGTCAGCTTCTCGGGTTTGGGCAGCTTCTTGCGCTTGATGGCGAGAATGGGGAGAGAAGCAGTACAGGGCGTATCGCCCTTGTAGGCGTTGGACGCATCGTGGATGCCGACGCACGACAGATCGCCGTCCTTCTTTTTCAGCACCCACGTCAATCCCCGCCGGGTCTTCTGCCGTTTCGGATCGATGCCGTCCCCGGCAGGCTCCTGGGCCTGCGCGATCAGCGAGCAGAGAACGAGAACGAGCGCCGCAATATATCTAATGATATTCATTTATCCACTCCTCCTCTTCCGGATCATTGCGTCGTGAGGCGCAGAAGGCGGGCGAGAGCGTCAAGAGCCGCGGGAATGCGGTTCTCGTCGGATTCGAGGGGGCTCGAGAGCTGGCGGATGTCCTCGATGATCTCAAGCATGTCCTTCGCCTTCGCAGGGTCGGTCTGCGTATACTCCTGATAGGCTTCGATGGGGGTGAGGATCCGGCCGTCCTTCAGCCGGATGCATTTCACCTTTTCGAGAAATCCTTTCGCGTCGAGGATGAGAAAATACGAGATGGCCCGGGCCGGGTCTTCGATGTAATCCGTCCCTTCGAGGGCCGGCGCATACGTCTTCAAGGCGTCTCTCGCGATCTCGTTGATCGTGCGCCCGTCGTTCGCGAGCCGCATCCGGCCGAGCATCTCGATCATCTGGCGATGCCCTTCGCGCTCCATGGCCGGGTCCCGTTTCTGGCGGCTCCGGAAATAGTCTCGCGCCTGAACGAGTCGCTCGATGACGGGCGCGGTCAGTTTCGGGTCGCGCAACCCCTTCAGCATCTCCCGGGCCGACTGGCCGCTTCGGTCGATCCAATTCACGAACTGATCGGATTTTTCCTTCTGCATGCAATGGAAGCAGCGGTCACGGCCCAGCAGGGTCGGCGCGCCGCACTCCCGACAACGCCCGTTCCGAACGCTTTCTCCGAGGTCCGTCCAGGTACGGCTCGCCCAGTCCTGAATCCCGCCGGCTCCCGAGGCGATTCCGTCCTTCACGGGAAGCGCCCACGAGGCGATCCGCTCGCCCCACCGGGACATCGTCGATGCCGAGGCCGTCTGCGTCCCCCATTCGTCGGTGAAAGAAGCGACGTTCCAGGTCCGGTACCACGGCGTATCCGATGCGCAACCGCCCGCCGTCTCGACTTCTTCGGCCAAGGTGGCGACCTCGGCGACGGCGGGAATCGCCGAACTAAAAGAGATCAATAGATATATCATTATGAATATATATCTTCCACTCATGTTTTCCTCATGCAAACGATCTTTTCCGGGGGGTATTCCTATGAATCGTCCGGGTTCCAGTACCAGGCGTCGTTGAAACGGGTCGCCATCCACCGGAGATTCCGATCCAGGATGACGTCGCCGGACGGCAGATCGGTGCGAAGCACGCGGCAGGGGTTTGCTCCGACGCCGTCGGCGATCTCGTCGAGCGGGAGGTGCGCCTTCTCGTACAGGACGGGAATGCAGTCGACGAGGCTCCTTCCGCCGCCGAACAGATGGCCGCCGACGTAGGTGCAGCGGCCGTCCCGAATCTCCAGGCGCGTGCCGTAGGCGTCGTATTCCCCGTTCGGGAGTCCGAGCGGGCAGACGCCGTCGGAGACGAAGACGAGGCGTTCGGGGCCGAGAATACTGCTGGTCATGGCGACGATATCGGGCGACACGTGAATCCCGTCTGCGATCAACTCGGCCATGACGTCGCGATAGGTGAACACCGCCGATACGGGCGATGGATCGCGATGGGTGAAGGGTTTCATCGCGTTGAACAGGTGCGTGACGTGGTCGACGCCCGCCTCGAGAGCCCAGAGCGCCGTCCGGTGGTCGGCGTCGGTGTGGCCGAGCGCCGCGCGAATGCCGTGCCGGGGCAGCTCCGAGATCAGCTCGGCCGCGCCGGGCAGTTCGGGGGCGATCGTCACGAGCCGGATCAGCCCGCATGCCTGTCGCTGCCATCGACGCACGGCGTCGATGTCCGGTTTCATCAAAAGGCTTTCCGGATGCGAGCCGCGGCGGGCGGGCGAGAGAAATGGGCCTTCGAGGTAGATTCCCAGGATTGCAGGCGGCTTTTTCCGGCTGGCCGCGACGGTCGCGATGTCGGCGAGCGCTTTCATCCGCTGTTCCTCGGAACACGTGATCAGCGTCGCGACGACGCCGGTCAGGCCCGTGGGAATGAACGCGTCGAGCATAGCGTCGATGCGGTCGGGATCGCCGAAACTGAAATCCCAGCCGAACCCGCCGTGGATATGCAGGTCGATCAGGGCCGGGAACCGGTATCCATCGATCTTCGGCTCCTCGGGCGGTGTCGGCATGGTCAGGTCGAAGATCGACCGGCCCGCGAGAAAGTCCGGCGGATGGGGCCCGCTGCACACGCCCGATGTCATGAGTCCGCTCCTTCCCGGCGCCGGCCGTCTCGACCGGCTTCATCCATGAGTTTCCCGATAGGAATCATCGTCGCCCGACGTTGCAGGAAAAACGGAAGCGTCTCGATTCCGCTGTCTCGCAGGAGCCGGAGCATCTCGAAGACGCCCGTTCCGACGCTGTTTGGACGATGGGCGTCCGAGCCGATCGTCACCCGCGTTCCGCCAAGTTCGACGTACCGTTTCAGAATCTTCTCCGAGGGGTGCATGTGGCCCACCTCGTATCGCCTCGCCGAGGTGTTGAGCTCGAGGCATTTGCCGTGCGCGATCAGCCAGGCCAGCACCGCATCGAGTTTTTCCGCATGGGCTTCGGACGGCGCCGTGCCGCGCGTGGCGTCGTATCGGGAAAGGATGTCGAAATGGCCGAGCGTGTCGAAATCGGGGCACGCGTTCATGCTCGCGAGCGTATCGTCGAGAAAATCGCTCCAGGCCGTTTCGACACTTCGACCGCGGTGAAACGAGCCGTCGGCGATGTCGAGCCCGCAGGCGCGGTGCATCGAGGCGATCACGAAGTCGAAGTTCCGGCCCCGGAGAAACGCGGCCACCTGCGGCGCATGGCAGACCTGAATCCCGAGCTCGACGCCGATGCCGAGGCGGATGCCCCATGGGTTGTCGCGATATCGCTCGAGAGCGGGCAGATACGCGGCGGGATCGATACAGGGGTCGGAGGGAGCGAAATCGGCGTGATCCGTGATGGCGAGATAGCGGATACCGACCGCCCCCGCGGCTTCGAGCATGGTTTCCGGGTGGGCTGTCCCGTCCGATGAAAATCGGGTATGGTTATGCTGATCGATCATCGGGTTTCAGTATACCATTGACGCGATTCACGGTTCATCGAAGGAGGGGCGATATGGCGTCGAATTATTACAGTCTTCACGACAAAGCGGTGATCGAAGGATTCCTGCGCCGGAAGACGGAGCTGCACCTCTACGAGCTCGGCGACCTGGACGATTTTTTCTGGCCGCGCACGATCTGGTTCGCGGATGCGAAGGCGCCCCCTCTGTCGGCCATCTGCCTGCTGTATCTCGGCCAGTCACAGCCCACCCTGCTTGCCCTCGGCGACGTTCCTCCGCTCGTCACGCTTCTCCGGGACATCTCCGATCTGCTTCCCGGGTGGTTCTACGCCCACGTCTCACCCGGCGTCGAAGCCGCGTTCGACGGGGCGTTCCAGCTCGAGCCTCACGGAGACCATCTGAAGATGAGCCTGAACTACCCGACGAAGCTCCTGGACACCTCTCCTCCGCGCTCGGAGCGGTTGGGCCCCGAGCACCTCCCCGAAATCCTCCAGTTGTATCGCGAAAGCTATCCGGGCAACTGGTTCGACCCGCGCATGCTGGAAACCCGTGAGTATTTCGGTATCCGCGAGGAAGGACGCCTCGTGAGCATCGCGGGAATCCATGTCTATTCGCCCGTTCTCAAGGTCGCGGCCCTCGGCAACATCACCACCGCGTCATCCCATCGCAAGCAGGGTCTGGCCACGGCCGTCACCCGCGAACTCTGCCTTTCGCTCATGCGAAAGGTCGATTACGTCGGTCTGAACGTCGCGGCCGACAACCACGCCGCCGTCGCCTGCTACCGCAAGCTGGGCTTCGAGGTCTCGGCCCCCTACCGAGAGTTCAGCGTCCACCGAATCCGCTGACCGGCTTTTCTCGGGGAGACGGCTGCGGCTGTGTTTTTGCCGGCGCGGAGAGGGAATCGATTCTCGGCTGCAGCCTGATTTCTTCGACGGCGCAGGACGGACGCTGAGGGGACGAGACGAAGTTCGAGAGGAATTCGCCGCGGTCTGTCTCGATCCGAAACCGGATCCAGCGCACCCGCCAGTTGCGGACGTGCCTGCCGGCAACCTGGCGCTGGCGTTCGGCGCACCTGCGCGCCTGGCCGGGAGGAATCACGAGCGGCTCGTCGTTCTCCAGCCATTTCTCGCCGGCCGCGTCGAGTCGGTGGCCGGTCCAGGTGTCGGCCGTCACGTTGCTCACGACGAGGGGCAGGCGGAAATCGTCGTTATGAACGTCGAGATACTCGCGGACGATGAAGCGGCCGTCGCCGAGGTCCAGGCTGTCCGCCACGGCGACGGCCCGCACGGGCGGCTGCGGGACCGTCGGAAACGGGCCATGCCACGTTTCCGCCGAGGCGAGCGCAGCGATGAGCACGGCCGCACATACGATCCGATATATGATCGCCGGACGCCGGACAGGCGGCCGTCGGAGACGGCCGCCTGCGAGAGAGGCGTTCGCGATCAGCCGGCGGCCTTGATCTTCGCGGCGATTTCCCGGCCGAGCGCGCGGCAGGCATCGAGCTCGGCCGCGTGCGGGGCGAACTGGGCGCGGACCGCCGGCGCGGCGACCGTGAATCCGGCGCCGCCGAGAATTTCCTCGATCCGCTTCACGGCTTCGCCGCTCCAGCCGTAGGTGCCGAACGCGGCGCACAGCTTTTTCTGGAACCGGAGGCCCCGGATCATCTCGAGGTGCGGCATGATCGTCGGCATCAGCCCGTTGTTCAAGGTCGGCGAGCCGACGATCAGAGCTTTCGACCGAAGAATCTCTGTCATGACGTCGTTGAAGTCGGATACGCCGGCCGAGAAGAGCCGATAGGTGACGCCTTCCTGCGCGAGACCTTCGCAGACCGCCAGAGCCATCTTCTCGGTGTTTTTCCATATCGAGTCATACAATACGATGGCGGATTTTTCGCAGTTGCCTGACGACCACTCCATGTATTTTTTCACGATCTGGACCGGATCCTTCCGCCAGATCAGGCCATGACTCGGGCAGATCATCTCGATCGGCCAGTTCAGGGCGAGGAATTCGTTCACCTTGCGGGTGATCTGGCCGGAATACGGCGTGAGGATGTTGGCGAAATACTTTTCCGCCTCCTGCCAGAGCGAGCATTGGTCGGCCTCGTCGGCGAACCGCGACGAATGGGCGTAATGCTGGCCGAACGCGTCGTTCGGGAAGAGGATCTTCTCCTCGGGGCAGTAGGTGAACATCGAGTCGGGCCAGTGGAGCATCTGTGCCTCGAAGAACTTCAGACTGCGCTTTCCGATATTCAGGGTCTCGCCGGTCTTGACGACCTTCAGGTTCCAGTTGCCCGGATAGAACCGTTTGATCGAGATCTCGCCGCCCTTGCTGCAGACGACGGTGGCGTTCGGATTCTTCGCGAGCAGGATCGGAAGCGCGCTTCCATGATCGGGTTCGGCGTGGTTCACGATGATATAGTCAATTTTATCTATCGGAACGATCTTCTCGACGTCGGCGATGAAGGCATTGGCATGCGTGTATTTCACCGAGTCGATCAGGACGGTCTTTTCGTCCCTGATCAGGTAGGCGTTGTAGCTGGAGCCCTTGCGGATCGACAGTTCGTGGCCGTGAAAATGCTCGAGGCCCCATTCGATGGCGCCCACCCAGTGGATGTCGGGTCGGATCAGAGTCATGCGTCTCTCTCCCTTTCGTGATTATATTCAAACCGCCTCAGGGTACGCAGAATCCCTCTTTTCCGTCAACACCCCTTTGTACATCCGCCCCTTCGCCCGATATAGAGGCTGATGGCGCACTTCACAGGCGATGATCCTTTTCTCCCCGTCATGCAGGCGGCCATGGGAGACGACGGCGAGGAAACGCTCCTGCTCGACGACCGGGAAACGGGCGAGCCAGGCTCCCCCTGGCTTTCCCTGGGCGGCGACCTGCTCGCCTGCCTGACCGACCGGTCGAGCCTCCGCGCCTTCACGCGGTCGAAAAACCTGCCGACTCCCGAAGGCGCGGCGGCCGCCACGTTCGATCAGCTCAGCGCTTGGATCGTCCGGCGGCAAAAGTTCCCGCTGGCTCTGAAAAGCTGCCGGAACGCATCGAACGGCGCCGGCATCTTCCGCATGGAGGGGTTCAGGGAACTGACAGGGTTCTACGAAAAAATCCAGGCGTTCGAAGCCGGTCCGGTTCTCGTCGAGGAGTGGATCGAACCCCGGGCGCTGATCGAAGTGAGCGTCGCCGGAAGCGGTCTGACGCTGATGACCCAGGTCGGCCTCGACCGAACGCTGTCGGCGCGCTGGTCCTGGCGCATGTTTCCCCTCAGGCTTCCCCAGGCCTACAAAGCCGGCGTGGAGAACATCCTCACGGCCTTCGCCCCCATGCTGAACCGCAAGGGAACCCTGCTCCGCTTCACGATCGCCCTGACGGAGGACAAGCGGGCGGTCCTGCTCTCGGTCAGCTGCTGCGCCAACCGCATCGAGTATTATCCCGGCTGGTGCGAATCGGCGGGGGTCCAGCCCCTGGCACGGCATCTTTTCACACCACCGGCGCCTGCGCCCGTCAAGCCGCCGGAAGTCATCGGGCGCCTCCAGTTTTTCCGGAATCCCGACAAAACGTCGCGGTTTCCGGAGACTCTTCCCGCCTCGGCGGCAAAGATCGGCACGAACCGGTATGCCTCGGTCGGCCGGTATGCGGCAGCCCTGCTGACCGGAACGGATCCGAACGCGCTTTCCCGGGACGGAAAAATCCTGTCGCAGATCATCGACGAGGAGCGGCTCGCGGTCTCAGAGTCTGCCTGAATTCGTCACATTCATTCGTGCTGAGCCTGGTCGAGCACGAAAGGCCTCGCGCTCTTCGACAAGCTCAGGGCGAACGGTTGGCTTTCATTTCGCAGGGATCGACAGGATACGCGAACGGTCAGGGCCAGTATTTTTTGTATCCGCGCCAGACGTCGAAGAACAGCTTGTTTCCCTGAAAATGCGGGCAGTATTTGTAGAACGCGTAGGTCGCGGCGTTCTTCATGGTGACAGATTCGCCGTCGATGGTCATGGAGACCTTTTCGCCTTTGGCGAGCTCGGCTTTGGCCTTGTCGTAATGGCGGCGATAGGTCTGGGCCGCGCCTTCGATCTGCTTGTCGAACCCCTTGTAGTTCTGGTTCCAGTTGCCCGAGTCGTAACAGCCGACGCCGAGGGCCCAGTCGAGCTCTTTCTGGGTGGCCGTCTTTTTCGAAATCAGGCCCTGTTCGCACTGGAGACGGGTCAGCAGCACTTGCGGGTTGATGCCGTATTTCTTCGCGGCGTTATAGATCATCTGCGCGGGCGTCGATCCGTTGTAGGGCTTGGCCAGGCAGGAGCCCTTCGCATCGAGGAAGCTCTGGATCTGGGCCACCGTCATCGTGTTTGTGTCGGTCAGCGTATGATCCGAGATCACGTAGTCCTTCTGGAAGGTGTCATCCCATGACTCGTCGCCCGCGGGCTCGATCGGGTATTTCCCCGTCGATGCCGGCGGAGTCGTCGTTCCCGTCGTGCGGGTGGCGGAGGGGTTCGTGGAGGATGTCGTGAGATTGCGCGGCAGGGCAATGATCTGGCCGGGGAAAATCAGGTTCGGCGTCGCGGCGATGCTGGGAATCTGATATTGCAGGATGTGGGTCCACATGCCCTTGTCGCCGTAATAGCGCTGGCAGATGGCGGACAGCGAGTCGCCCGCCTTGACCGTGTAATACTGGAGGCTGACCTTGTCCGAAGCGGTGCCGGAGGAAGAGCCTCCCGACGTCTGGTTCATCGCGGGAGCCGTCGGCAGGGCCTCGGCTTTGCCCTTCGAGCCCCCAGTCGGTTCGACCTGCACGTTTCCGCCGGTGAAGGGATTTTTCCGGGAACCGGTCGACGGGCTGTCGCCGGTTTTGCCGGTGCGCTCGAGCACGGCCTGCTTCCAGGTTTCGCGGCGGCGGTCCATTTCCTCCTTCAGCTGCCGGACGTCGGATTTCTTCGCCGCGACGGCCTCGTCATACGCCTTTTTCGCCTTCTGGTAGGAATCCCAGGCCCCGGCGACGACGGGATCGGACATCGCGCCCTTCGTCGTCTTGCCGTCTTTCGACAACTTCTCCTTCACGCCCTTGGCAACTTCGGTACCGACGACGAGCGTTGCGGCGCCGATCGCGACGCCGAGAGCCACGGTGAGCATGAATCCGACGATTCCGCGTCTGTCGTGGAGAACCATGGTGACGTCCCTTCGTTTATCAAGGCGGCACTCGACCGCCATGGAGTCGCTGAACTTTCAAAAGTATATCAGATGAAGACGGGGAGCAGGGAAAATTCCATCGCGAAGGGGTTTCCGGCAGCGTACCCTTCCGGCGGGACTCGGAATTTGACAGTTCCGACGGAGAACACGTATAATTTCAGTGTATGTGAGTATGGTTCTCTGCCGTTTTCACCCTTTTTCGACACCGATCGCACGGCTTTGATGGGAAAACGTAGAAAAGGAACGAGTATGATCATCCCGACACGATTGAGAACGCTTCTGAGCCTCGTGCTGGCCGCCGGCATCACCTCTTCCGCGCTCGCCGGGCCGCTGGTGCTGTTCGACGAAGGCCATGCCCAGACCGCCGGCAATGCCGACTGGACCATCGATGGAGGCTTTTCCGATTTCGCCGACACCTTCAAGAGCGCCGGCTGCACCGTGAAGAGCGTCAAGGCGCTCACTCCCGACGTCCTGCGCGGGGCCTCCGTCATCGTGCTCCCCGAGCCCAATTCGGCCTACACCCCGACCGAGGAAAAGGCGATCGTCGATTTCGTGAACAACGGCGGCGCCCTCTACGCCATCGGCGACCATAACAACTCCGACCGGAACGGCGACGGCATCGACTCGGTCGGCGTGCTGAACCGGTTCCTTCCCAAGCTCGGCCTCGAGCTCGAGATCCGGTATTTCACCGAAGCGCCGGCGGGCGGCGAGTATCGCAAGACCCCGCTCACCCAAGGCGTCAGGGCCGTCGGCACGTGGGGCGGCACCTCCGTCCGCTGCCTCAGCGGCAGCGCCGAAGGCCACATTTTCTTCAGCGCGAAGAACGGCGGCGGAGCATTCATAGCGACCGCCATCGTCGGCACGAAGGGCGGCCGGGTCGTCGCGATGGGTGACAGCTCGCCCTACGACGACGGCACCGGCGATCCCCGCGATAAGCTCCACAACGGATTCACCAACCCGAAGTTCCAGCACGACGTGCTGGCGCGCAACACCGTGAAATGGATCCTCTCGCCCGCCGCTTCGACCCCCGCCGCGCGCCTCAACGCGATGATGTCCGATCTTCGGTCGGCCGACCGGAGACTGCGGGCCGCCTCGGACGACTCGCTGATGATGTTCGTCGAAAGCACCGAAACGTCGATCACGAACCTGCTTCGGGACAACCCGCAGCTGCGCGACAGCTTCAAGAAGAACTCGGCCGGCACCGAGGCGTTCCTGAGCATCGAGAAGAATCTCGACGCGCAGGATTCCTTCAACACCCTGCACGGGAACTGACGTTTTTGCTCATATAACAACAGATATATTTTCATCGCATGCGCGTCGCGGGGCGGGTTTCGAACCCGCCCCTGCGTTTTTTCGGGATGCCGTCGGACGGGTTTTTGCGTTGCCCGGTTGCGGGGGGCGTTGTCGTTCATGGTATAGTGGCGACATCGGGCTATGAGCACATCGAAGCGCAATTCGATTTTTTCGGGAATCCTCCTGCTGCTGCTGGCGGGTGTTCTCGCCATGAGCGGCATTCTCTGGAAGGATTTCATCTTTTTCACCACTCCCCAGGGGCTTGACGAAGTTTTTTCCAACCTGTCGAACACCCAGAACGAGGTGTTTTCGAACGCCGCGATCGGGAACCGCCGGGAAATTCCGGTCTGTTTCACGATTCCGCAGGGAGATCTGTTCCGGTTCTTCGTCCTGGTCGGGCCCCGGCTCCAGAAAATCGCCTCGCGCCTCGCGTCCCAGGCAAAGCTGGACATCGGATCCGACGCATCCGACGTCATTCAGCGGGTGCTGACGGGCAAAGCGGTGATGGGCTCGATCTCGGCCGTGGCCTACGCCAAGCTCCGCAGGCAATACCCGATCACCGCGGTCTTCGAGCGGGCCGGGGCGACGCCGAAGACGTCGCTGTTCGTCGTTCGTGCCAACAGCGTCGCATCTTCCATCGCGGACCTTCGGGATACGCGCATCTGCTTCCGGGCGAAAGACTCGATGAGCGGATACTTCGTTCCCCTGCAGGAGCTGAAGGCTGCCGGGGTCGAGGATCCCAGCCTGTTCTTCCGTCAGATCAGCTACAACGACAATCTGACGAATTCGACGCTGGGGCTGCTCAGCGACGAATTCGACGTCATCGTCCTGTCGAACACGTTTTACGAAGAGCTCGATGAGGAGCGGCGGCAAAAGTTGAAAATCATTCACGCCTCGAAGCCGATCCCGGGCGGGGTGTACATTGCCGCCGCCGCGTCGCAACCGGCGATCCTGCCGGCTTTCCTCGCCGAGTTTCGCCGATACGGGGAGACGGTTCTGGCAACCGAGCCGCTGGCGGGGCTTTTCCAGGTGAAAACGCCGAATCCTTCCGACTACGACATCCTCGAAGAGGCGATCGACAGTGGAGAATAACGGACAATCCGCGATCCAGATGCAGACCGAAGCCCGGGAAATCCGTCAGAAGCTTGCGGCGGCCTTCGGTCTGCTGATCATCCTGTTGATGCTGCTGAGCATCTACATCATCACCCGGGTCGAGTGGGACGCAGGCCTGGAGCGAGCGAAAGGCGAAGGACGGATGCTCGGCAAGGTCATCGCGGTCGGCATGGCCGAACAGCTCGCGCGGAACAACTTCCAGGGCATCGAGTTCGCCCTCAGGGAATACGCCGGCATGGGCCTTCTGCGGTACTGCGTCATCACGTCGAAAACGGGCAAGATCATCGCCGGAACCGACAGCGGCCTCAACGGCAAGTATCTGAACGACAAGTGGAGTTTCGAGAGCCTGACGGCGACGGACCTGATGATGCGACGCGCCCTGTATCGCGGAGAGCAGATCTACGAAGCGGCCGTTCCCATTATCATCGGCGAGGAACGTTTCGGCTCGATCAGGCTCGGATTTCCTCTGCAGCGCGAGTTCGAGAATATCCGCAAGCTGCTGATCCTGAACTTCTGCCTCGGACTGGCGTTCCTTCTCATCGCCCTGTTCGTCGCCTTCAGCCTTTCCTACGCCGTGACCGGACGGATCGAGGAACTCGCCATCGAGGCGCGCGGCGATCACCGGAAGGAAGACGCCAGCGATCAGGCCGGCTGATTTTCGCGGGTCACGCGCGAGACGACGACTTCCCCGAGAAGCGTTCCGGCGACGGCCGTGAAGAACTGGATCCCGACGATTCCCCAGAGAAGGGCCTGCGTTTCGTGCGGCATGGCCGTCCAGCGGGCCAGGAGCCCCCCCCCCACCCCGATGAAGAGAGCCTTCGCGGCGGCGGCGCAGACGGCCTCTCCCGCGAGCGTTCGCCTCCGCAGCATTCCTGTAATTATAACATACACAATATTTCCAGGAATGATGACGGGCATCAAGAGGATCAGGGGCGGGGGAAGATGACCGGTGAGGAACGCCCCGACGGGGGTCAGTCCCGCGAGCAGCAGGGCGCTCCTGAGGCCGGCAACCGACAGGGTCACGGTGAAAATGGCATTGACTAGGGCCCCGGTCACAAGGTTGGGAAGCCGCAGGTTCTGCAGCGCCAGGGCGAGAGCGAGCATGACGCCGGCCATCACGGCATCGCGAAGAAACGACGCGGGCTTGATTTCTGTCGATAGCGGCATGGTACGGGATGCTACCTCCGACACGGGAAAATTGACAAGTATCGATAGCTTTGGGATAATTCTTTGCTTTCGTGATCAGAGGGTAAACGCATCTCCCCGAATCCGGGGAATATCTGAGGAGGTTCTGTGGACATCCAATTGTTGTTCTGGTTTGCTCCTGTCGGAGCGGTTCTGGCCCTGACGTTCGCCTACATTTTCTATTCGCAGATGATGGCGTCTGATTCAGGGTCCGAGCGGTCGCAGGAAATCGCCGGTTACGTTCGCGAAGGCGCCATGTCCTACCTGTGGCAGCAGTACCGGATCGTCGCCATGTTCTTCGTCGTGGCGTTCGCCTTTTTCGCGTTCCTGGCCTTCGTTCTGAAGGTGCAGAGCCCCTGGACGCCGATCGCCTTCCTGACCGGCGGCTTCTTCAGCGGCCTATCGGGCTACCTCGGCATGAAGACCGCGACGAACGCCAGCAGCAGAACCACCGCCGCTGCGGCAAAGTCGCTGAACCAAGGCCTGACCGTCGCGTTCCGCAGCGGCGCCGTCATGGGCTTCGTGGTCGTCGGTCTCGGCCTCCTCGACATCTCGATCTGGTGGAAGATCCTGAACTACGTCATGTCGATCAAGGACAGCCTGAAAGACTCCTGGATGTCGATCTTCGTCGTGCATGACTACATCGAGATCACCACGATCATGCTGACCTTCGGCATGGGCGCGAGCTCCCAGGCGCTGTTCGCCCGCGTCGGCGGCGGCATCTTCACCAAGGCCGCGGACGTCGGCGCCGACCTGGTCGGCAAGACCGAAGCCGGCATTCCCGAAGACGATCCCCGCAACCCCGCCGTCATCGCCGACAACGTCGGTGACAACGTCGGCGACGTCGCCGGCATGGGCGCCGATCTCTACGAATCCTACTGCGGCTCGATCCTCGCCACGGCCGCCCTGGGCGCCTCGGCGTTCGGCATCGGCCAGTATGCGAACCTCCAGCTGAACGCAATCCTGCTCCCGATGGCCATTTCCGGCGTCGGCATCTTCGCCTCGCTGATCGGCGTCTACTTCGTGAAGACCCACGAGGACGCGACCCAGAAAGACCTGCTCGGTTCGCTCGGCTGGGGCATCAACGTTTCGGCTGTCCTGACCGGCATCGCCGCCGGCGTGCTGACCTACATCATGCTGCCCGGTCACTTCAACGTGTTCGGTTCGATCCTCGCCGGCCTGATCTCGGGCATCATCATCGGCTGGGCGACCGAGTATTACACCGCCAGCGATTACGAGCCGACCCAGGAAGTCGCAGGCCAGTCGACCACCGGCCCGGCCACCGTCATCATCGCGGGTATGGCCAACGGCATGATGTCGACCGGTATCCCGGTCGTCACGGTCGGCGTCGCGGTTCTGTTCGCCTACGGCTTCGCAGGCGGCTTCGAGAACTCCGCCATGGGTCTCTACGGCATCGGCATAGGCGCGGTCGGCATGCTCGCCACGCTGGGCATCACGCTCGCCACCGACGCCTACGGCCCGATCGCCGACAATGCCGGCGGCAACGCCGAGATGTGCCACATGAATCCCGAAGTGCGCAAGCGCACCGACGCCCTTGACTCGCTCGGCAACACGACCGCCGCGACGGGCAAAGGCTACGCGATCGGCTCCGCCGCCCTCACCGCCATGGCCTTGCTCGGCGCCTACGTCGAAGAACTGCGCGTCGGCCTGATCCGCATGGCCAACACCTCGGGCGAGCTGATCGACAAGTTCATCTTCGTCGAGAAGAAGCCGGTTCCCGTGCAGTTCGCCACCATGCACGACTTCATGACCTTCTACGACGTGAACCTGATGAACCCGCAGGTGCTCGTCGGCGTGTTCCTGGGCTCGATGCTCGTCTTCGTGTTCTGCGCGATGACGATGAAGGCCGTCGGCCGCGCCGCGCACAGCATGGTCGAGGAAGTCCGCCGCCAGTTCAAGGAAATCCCCGGCCTGCTGAAGGGTGAAGCCGGCGCCAAGGCCGACTACGCATCCTGCGTCGCGATCTCGACCCAGGGCGCCCAGAAGGAAATGATCACGCCCAGCCTCATGGCGATCATCGTCCCGATCCTCGTCGGCCTGTTCCTCGGGCCGAGCGGCATCATGGGCCTGCTGATCGGCGGCCTCTCGACCGGTTTCACGGTCGCCGTCATGATGGCGAACGCCGGCGGCAGCTGGGACAACGCGAAGAAATACGTCGAGTCCGGCCAGTTCGGCGGCAAGGGTTCCGACTGCCACAAGGCGACCGTCGTCGGCGACACGGTCGGCGATCCATTCAAGGACACGTCGGGGCCGTCGCTCAACATTCTGATCAAGCTCATGAGCATGGTGGCCGTTGTCGTGGCCGGTCTCACGGTCAGCTACTCGCCCAAGGTCCAGTATGTTCTCGGCTTCAACCCGACCGAGCACCGCTACAAGGAAGAAGCCAACCTCGCCGTGAAGGACGGCACGCTCAAACTGCCCGACCCGAAGACCGCGGGTATCGCTTCCAGCGCCATGGGGATGCAAGACGAGGACGATCCCTTGATGGGCTCCGATGACACGATCCTGGCCGAAGACGAGGAAGGCCTGCTCGGTGACGATCTTGCGACCGATACCGTCCAGCAGGAACCGGCCGCCGCACCGGCCCCCGCAACGCCCGCGCCGGCGACTCCGGCCCCGGCCGCGACGCCCGCCCCGGCCGCGACACCCGCCCCAGCCCCGGCGGACAGCGGTTTCGGCGGATTCGACGAGCCCGCCAAGCCTGCCGCTCCGGCTCCGGCCGCTGAGCCTGCCGCTCCGGCAGCAGCCCCCGCTCCGGCCGCGGCTCCTGAACCCAAGCCGGCCGAAGGCGCTGCAACCGCCTCCCCGGCGGCCGACGGATTCGGCGACCTGTAATCGCTCCCGAAACGCCCCTTCCGAAAGGAAGGGGCGTTTTTTCTGGGATGTGGGATTCGTTTGGCATACCGATCCCTCCTGAATCTGCGGATGTCTCCCTGAATCCGAAGTTTTTTGGAGCTTCTCAGCGATACAATGGCCTGAAGGAAGATCGTCGCGTATGAGCCAGTGGGATCTGATCGTCGCGGGCGCGGGGCCGGCCGGGATGATGGCGGCCATCACCGCGGCCCGACGGAGAGCGCGGGTACTGGTGATCGAGCAACGTTCCCACCCCGGTGCCAAGTTACGGGCATCGGGCGGGGGTCGGTGCAACATCACCAACACCCTCGACACGGCGACATTCATCGGCCGGTTCGGTCGGGAGGGCCGGTTCATGAAGCCCGCTCTCGAAGCGTTCGACCACCGTGCCCTCATTGCCTTCCTCGCGGAGATCGGGGTGCAGACACATGCGCCGGACGGGTTCCGGGTGTTCCCGGTCACGCACGACGCCGCAACCGTCACGTCTGCCCTCGAGGCCGAACTGGCGCGACTCGGCGTCGAAGTCGCGACGGAGCGCCGGGTGAAGCGCCTGCGCTTTGCGAACGGCCGCGTCGAGGGCCTGGAAACCCCGGACCATTTCTATTCATCTAATTATATAATAATCGCGACAGGCGGCATGGGATATCCGTCGCTCGGCGGCTCGGGCGACGGATATGGTTTTGCCCGCTCAACCGGCCACACCGTCACGGACGTGTTTCCCGCCATGCTGCCGCTCAAAACGAAGGAGACATGGGTGAAGAACTGTCGGGCTGACACGATCGGCAAGGCGGAACTGCGCATCGATCTCCCGAAAGCGAAGCACGCGCGCGCCGTCGGCGATCTGATCTTCACGAACGAGGGCATCCGCGGGCCCGTCGTTCTGGATCTTGCCCGCGAGATCACACCGCTGCTCGCGCGTCACGGCGAGGTCCCTCTTCTCGCGAATCTCACAAAAGGAAGAAACGAAGAGGAAATACGGATTCATCTCAGAAAATATGCATCCGAGCACGCGCAGCTGCGCATCGGCGAACTCGTCGCAACGCTCGTTCCCGCGCCACTTTCCCGCGAACTCTGCCTTCTCGCCGGTATCGACCCGTTTCTCGCGCCGTGCCGGGTCCCGCCCTCCCTTCGCGACCGTCTGATCAAATTGCTCGCCTGGACGCCGCTGACGGTGACGGGGCACGGAGGTTTCGAACAGGCGATGGCGACGCGCGGCGGCGTTTCCCTGAAGGAAATCCGGCCCGAGACACTCGAAAGCCGGCTCGTAAAAGGTCTCTTCTTCTGCGGCGAGGTGCTGAACCTCGACGGCCCGTGCGGGGGGTTCAACCTCCAGTGGGCGTTTTCCAGCGGCTTTCTCGCAGGCCACTTGGGCGGATCATCTCCAGAATGAAACTCATCCGTTCGCCCTGAGCTCGTCGAAGGGCGTGAGGCTCTCGTGCGTCGACAGGCTCAGCACGAACGGGAACACTCTCATGTCTTTTGTCGCGCAGGAATCAATCGACCACCACGTCACGGACACGCTTTGTCTCCGAAGCCGTATCTGCTAGAATGAGCCGACCACGACGCCAGGTTTCATCGCCGCAGGAGGTCATCATGAAAGAGCCGCTCACCAGGGTTCCGCTCATACCGGCGGTTCTCTGGTTCAGTCTTTTCTTCGCGAATCCGTCAGCCGCAACGGCCGAAGAGCGGCTTCTGCTTTCAGGGAAGCGTCAGAACATCTGGGATTTGTACTGGGCCGCGGAAACGTCCGGGACGATCCGTCTCGAACCGATCACCAGAACCCCCGAACCCGAGGGGAACCCCGCATACTGGGCACGGCACGATCTCATCCTGGCGACGGTTCAGCGCGCCTCGGGCGTCTTCGGTCTGACAGCGTTCACGCCGACCGGCGAAGAACGCTGGCGCTGGGACTCGCCCTCGGCAGGAGCCAGCGTTGGCTGGGCCCAGCCGTCACCCTGGGACGACCGGATTCTCGCGGTGCTGGAGCTGCCGGACGGCTCCACCGAAGTCGGCATGATCGATCTCGCGGAGCATCCCGGACGCGAAAGCGCCTGGCAGACAATTTCGGGGGATGGCCGCCCCGGGGGACAGCCCGCATGGTATGCCCCCAACGTCATCCTGCTGTCGCGGGTGAACCCGGACGGGAGCTTCGATCTGTGCGAACACGACCTTGCAGACGGCAGCGAGCGGACCATCGTCCACGGCGGGAGAAACTGGCAAGTCGCCACCGGTCCAAACGGCGGAGACCCCGTATTGTTCACCCGACGCGTGGGTCAGACGTCCGCCATTTTCCGGCTGCGTCGCCGGCCCGACGGCACCTGGGACGAAGAGCAGGTCTCCCAGGCCCGCCCGTATGACTGGCAACCGAGCGTTTCCCCCGACGGACGCGAGACGCTCTTCCTGTCGCTTCGGCAAGGGAACTTTCGGCTCGTCAGGCGGTCTCTCGAAACGGGGTGCGAGCGCGAGATCGAACTTCCCGGCCTCGAGTCGGCGTATCACCCAACCCTGGTCATCGCCCCCGCGCAGACCGCCGGCATTCCCGGTCCTGGCCAGGCGAGCAGTCTCACCAGCAAAGCCCCGGACTGATTATTATATCTTATTTTATATTATTCTGATGGCGAAGGCGGGGCAGCCGGGGGCGCAGTAGCCGCAGACGATGCATTTCTTTTCGTCGATGGCGGGCGCCGTTTTCCCTTCCCGGAACGAAAGGGCGTTCTGCTGGCAGAGGCTGATGCACAGGCCGCAATGACGGCAGAGCGCCTCGTTGATGAAGAGGCGGCGTCGCTGATGCATCGCCCGCCGTTCGAGTTCGAGATCGACGGGGTTTCCGGATGCCGTCGCCACGTTCATCTTCAACTCGTCGTCGCCGGTCATCCCGACGACGATCGCATCGACTTCGGGTCTGCCGAGCACCCATTCCAGGGCGGCTTTCGCGTCGCCCCGCAAGTGCCCGCCGCCGAGGGGCTTCATGGCATACGCGCCTTTTCCCTGTCGTTTTGCCCCGGCGAGCACGTCCAGCATCGCATCGAGCGACTCGTCGATGATGCCGAAGCCGTCGCGGTTCAGCATCGGGTGGAGCACGTCGAACCGCGGGTCGGCGGCAAGAAGCCGCATCACTCCGACGAAATGCGAACTCGCGCCGATCGCGCGAACGCGCCCGGTCCGTTTAGCGGCCAACAGGGCGTTCAGCGCCCCTTCACGTTCACGGAAATCCGCTTCGTCACGCACGGCGTGGAGGAGGAACACGTCGATGGCAGGCAGGCCGAGGGCGTTCAGCGCCTCGTCGATCGCGACGTTCATCGCCTCTTCGGTTTTCGCCGCCGACTTGGTCGCAACGACCGGCCGTTCGCCGGTCCAGCGCCGCAGGGCCGAGGCAACCTGCGGATACGAGCCGTACATCTGCGCCGTGTCGATGAACCGGATGCCCGCTTCCAGGGCGCGCAGCAGGAGATCGCCGCCGGCCTCGATGTCGAGTCCGCGCTGCATCGGGCTCATGGTGAGGGTTCCGAATCCCAGTCTGGTTACCTCGACGCCCGATGTTCCCAGTTTCCGCCGCTCGAGCATGCCGCACCTCCGCCGTCAGATTGTCATGAAGATACCACACATTACTACTCGTCTCCCAGGTAACACGACAATCACCCGCATACTCGATACCGTTCGTGCTGAGCTTGTCGAAGCACGAATGCACTCGCCCTTCGACAAGCTCAGGGCGAACGGCTGTGCCATGTCGGTCCGGCGGCAATATATTTTACTCGTGATAGCTGTCGCCTAACATATGAGACGAGTAGTATCGTGTTCACAGCGGGGTGAAACCCGCCCCGACACCAGCAGGGCTTTTCCGCGCGGTTTCGTTGCGAGGGAAGCGCGGGCGTGGTACAGTTGCATGAACTCAGATGGGTGGGGGGCAGTATGTCGGTCGAGCGGTTCGAGAATGCTCTTCGGTGTGACGTCAAGGCGGCCTGCGGATGTACCGAACCGGTCACCATCGCGCTTGCGGCGTGCCATGCGGCGCGTCAGGCGGGAGGGACGGTCCGGAAGATCAGGCTGAACGTCTCGACGAACCTGTTCAAGAATGCGATGGAAGTCGGCATCCCCGGCACGGGGGGCGCGCACGGCATCCCGCTTGCGGCGGCTCTGGGCGTTCACGCGCCTCACGCGACGCCGGACCTGCGGCTGTTGTCGAGCATCGACGCCGCGTGGCTGGAGAAAGCACGCCGGATGGTTGCGGACGGGGCGGTGCAACTCCATATCGATCAGAAGCAGGCCGGACTCCGGATCGAGGCGGATGTCGAAAGCGACCAAGGTACAGGCCGCGCGATCATCGCCGACAGCCACGAGAACCTGACGCTTCTGGAGAAAGACGGCCGCGTCGTCCATAAGGTTGCCCCGAAGCCGGGCTCGGCCTCGAGTGAGGTCATCGAGCGCCGACGCGCCATCGCCGAGATGCCATTCGTCGAGTTATACCATTCGCTTCCGCTTCTCGGCCGCGGCACGCGCGACTTTCTGCTCGAAGGCGTCGCGATGAACCGGAAGGTCGCGGAAGCCGGCCTGCAGGGCGAAGGAAGCCTCAACATCGGCCTGGCGTACCGGAAGCTGCTCGAGAACGGCTGGATGGGAAACGACCTGATCAACCGGGCGAAACTTCTCACCTCCGCGGCGGTCGACGCCCGCATGTCGGGCTGCAGCCTGCCGGTCATGACCTCGGCCGGCTCGGGGAACCAGGGCCTCACCGTAACGCTCCCGCTTTTCATTCTGGCCGAGCAGCTCCGCAGCACGCAGGACCAGCTCACCGAGGCGCTGGCCCTCGCCCACGCGGTCACCTCGATCCTGAAGTATCACACCGGCACCCTCTCGGCCATGTGCGGCTGCGTCGTCTGCGCCGGAAGCGGGCTGACGGCGGGCGCCGCCCATCTGCTGGGAGGAGGCCTCGACACGATCGGGGCGGCGGTCAACAATATGGTGGCAAGTATAACCGGTATTATTTGCGACGGCGCCAAGGTCGGCTGTGCGGTCAAGCTGGTCTGCGCCGTCGATGCCGCGTTCCAGGGCGCGTTCATGGCCATGGAGGGGCTCCGGTTGCCTCTCAGTAACGGCGTCATCGGCAACACGATCGAGGAGAGCCTGAGGAACATCGGCCGCATCGCCGCGCCGGGAATGCTCGAGACCGACGAGCAGATTCTCGCGATCATGGTCGGCAAACCATCCTGACACATTTCATTCCGGCGGACCGGGGAGAGATATCGTGACGCAACTGTTCGAGATCCAGCGCGCTTCGAAACTCGCCGGCGAGGTGAAACTGCCGGGCGACAAATCCATCTCCCACCGGACGCTCCTTCTCGGCGCGCTCGCGGACGGGCCCTGCCGGGTCAGGCATCTCGGGCGGGGATGGGACATCGCGGCGACGGTCGGAGCGCTGCGGGCTCTCGGCGTCGAGATCGATTATTACGGCGAATCCGAGGCGACGATCCACGGTCCCGGCGGCGCGGCGAGATTTCGAGAACCGTCGCGTATTCTCCCCTGTCTCAACTCGGGAACCACCGCTCGCCTTCTCGCCGGCGTCCTGGCGGGCGCCCCCGTCTTCGCCGTCCTGACCGGCGACGATTCCCTCCGGAACCGCCCAATGCGGCGCATCGTCGAACCACTGCGCGAGATGGGGGCGACGATCGACGGCCGCGACGACGGCTCGCGACTGCCGTTGGCGATCCGCGGGCGGGAGCTGCTCGATCCGATCGACTGGACGATGGAGGTCGCCTCGGCGCAAGTCAAGTCGGCGATCCTGCTCGCCGGCCTGTCGGCGGACGGCGAGACGACGGTGCGCGAACCGTTCCTCACGCGGGATCACACGGAGCGTTTGCTCCGGCTGATGGACGTCCCGGTCCGGACCGAGGGCCTCGAGCATACTATAACAGGCGGTATTATACCGCATGCTTTTGACGTGACCGTCCCGGGCGATCCCAGCAGCGCGGCGTTCATCGCCATCGCGGCGGCGTGCCTGCCCGGCAGCCTCGTCACGTTCCGCGATCTTTCGCTCAATCCGGGGCGCACGGCCTATCTCGAGGTTCTTCGGCGCATGGGCGGCAACGTCGGCATTTCCCCGTCTCCGAACGACGACTGGGAGCCGCGCGGCGACGTGGCCGTCGGCGGGGCCGGGCTTCACGGGGTCACCATCGGGCCGGAGGAGGTACCGGGACTGATCGACGAACTTCCCGTGCTCGCCGTGGCCATGTCGGTCGCCGAGGGCGTTTCGGAGGTGCGGGGTGCGGTCGAGCTCCGGCGCAAGGAGTGCGACCGGATCCAGTGCATGATCCGGGAGTTGCGGGCGTTCGGCGTCGACGCCGTGGAGCTGGACGACGGCTTCCGGATCGCCGGTGGGCCGCGCCTGCGCGCGCCGGCCGTGAGCGAATCGCACGGCGACCATCGTCTGGCGATGAGCCTGGCGGTCGCGGGTCTGATCGCCGACGGCGTCACGCGGCTTCGCGGCACCGAGCATATCGACATCTCGTTTCCCGGATTCGAACGGCTGCTGAGAAGTCTCGCACGCTGAACCGGCCGGGGCCGTCCGCAAGCCGCGGGGGGAGCGCGTTTCCGGCCGATATTTTTCTCTTGCATTACGACGAAAAATGGTGTACATTGGCTGCCACTAAGTCTACGTCTTTCCTTTTCGAAGGCGTATTTTTCGAGGAGTCGTCGTGATGTCAGATCGCAAGAGTGATGCCCGCGCAGCGAGCGTCATCGCGATCGATGGGCCGGCCGGTGCGGGGAAAAGCACCGTCGCCAAGAGGGTTGCCGAAAAGCTTGGATGGTCCTACCTGGACACCGGCGCGATGTATCGCGCCATCACATTCAAGGCCTTGAGCAACAAGATCGATTTCGCCGATCAGCAGCGTCTGTATACCTGCGCTCGTTCGTCGAGCATCCGGTTTGTCGAGCGGAAGGGTTCGGCCCTTCCGGCGGTCTTTCTCGATAATCACGACGTCACCGAAGCGATCCGCGATCCCGAGGTTTCGCGGAACGTTTCCCACGTGGCCAAGGACGCGAAGGTTCGCGAGTGCATGACGAAGATGCAGCGCGAGATCGGCTCGCGGGGCCACTGGGTCGTGGACGGCCGGGATATCGGGACGGTCGTGTTTCCCGAAGCCGCAACCAAGATATTCCTCACCGCTTCCATCCGGGAGCGGGCCCGCAGACGCCTCGAGGAGCTTCAGGCGAAGGGGTTTGCCGGCAGTCTCGAAAGCCTCATGGAAGAGATCGCGAAACGTGACGAGATCGATTCCAATCGTGAGGTCGCCCCGCTGAAACAGGCGGACGGTGCAGTTCTCGTGGATACAACCGACCTTACCATCGAACAGGTGGTGGACCGGATCATTTCAATCGCAACAGTCAAGGATGCCCATATCCAGACGGAGGAACGTATGTCAGACAAGAATTCTACCGCTACATCCAAGCAGGAAGCCCCCATGGACGATTCCAACATGACCATGGAAGAACTCGAACGGGAGATGAGCGGTGAGTTCAAAACAATCCGCAACGGCGCGATCGTGACGGGAACGATCATCGAGATCACCCCGACCGGCGTCTACGTCGATCTCGGCTACAAGAGCGACGGCGTCATTTCCTCCGAGGAGTTCGAAGGCAGCACGAAGGACCTGAAGGTCGGCGAGAAGATCCGCGTGTATGTGAAACGCGTCGACGACGGAAATGGCCAGCTGACCCTCAGCCACCGCCGCGCCCGCGAAGCGGACGCCTGGGAAGACATCCAGACCGCGTTCAACAACAAGACCCCGATCGAGGGCGTGCTCAAGGAGCGCATCAAGGGCGGCTACAACGTCGATATCGGCGGCGTGCGCGCCTTCCTGCCCCAGAGCCAGCTTTCGCACGGCAAGAACACCAAGGAGTTCATGGGCAAGTCGTTCCCGATGACCGTGACCGAGTTCGACCGCCGCCGGAAGAACGTCGTCGTGTCCGAGCGCGCCGTTGTCGAGAGTTCGCGCAACAAGCGCCGCGAAGAGCTGTTCTCGAAGTATCAGGTCGGCGACATGATCAAGGGGACCGTTTCCCGCATCGTCGAGTACGGCGCGTTCATCGATCTCGGCGACGGGGTCGAGGGCCTCATCCACCGCAACGACCTGAGCTGGTCCGTCATCACGGATCCGAAGGAAGTCGTGCAGGTCGGCGAGGAGATCGAGGCGAAGATTCTCAAGATCGACAACGAGAAGGGCAAGATCGGCCTTGGCCTCAAGCAGAAGAAGGACGATCCGTGGGCCACCGTCGACCAGCGCTACGAGCCCGGCCGCCGGTATCAGGGCAAGGTCAAGAACCTGATGGACTTCGGCGCGTTCGTCGAGCTGGAAGAAGGCGTCGAGGGCTTGGTCCATATTTCCGACCTGTCCTGGGCGCGCAACGTGCGGCATCCCAGCGACATCGTCAAATCCGGCGACTCGATCCAGGTCGTCGTGAAGGAAATCGACAAGACCAAGAAGCGCATCTCCCTTTCCTATAAGGACACCCAGTCCCATCCGTGGGACGGCATCGAGAGTCGGTTCAAGATCGGCGACACCGTTCCCGGCAAGGTGAACAACCTGACCGACTTCGGCGCCTTCGTCGAGATCGCCGACGGCATCGAAGGTCTGCTGCACATCTCCGACATGGATTGGGTCAAGAAGATCAACCATCCGAAGGAAGTGCTCGAAAAAGGCCAGGAGATCCAGGTCAAGATCCTCAATATCGACGTCAAGAACCGCCGCCTGTCGCTCGGGCTCAAGCAGACCATGACCGACCCGTGGGACGCCCTCGACAACACGTACAACGTCGGCGATGTCGTCACCGGCGTCGTGAAGAACCTCGTCACTTACGGGGCGTTCGTCCAGCTCGAGAACGGCCTCGAAGGCCTGCTGCACATTTCCGAGTTCTCGTGGCTCAACGATGTGAAAGACCCGTCGCAGGTCCTCAAGGTCGGCGACCAGGTGACGGTCAGCGTTTATGAAGTCGACAAGTCCAAGCAGAAGATCGGCCTCTCGCTGCGCCGGCTGTCCGATGACCCGTGGAAGGGCATCGAGAAGCGGTTCCCGACGAACTCGATCCAGAGCGGCATCGTCAAGACGCTGGACAACAACGGCGTCGAGATCGAGCTGTGCGACGGCGTGACCGGCTTCATTCACGTCTCTCAGATCGCGCAGAACCGCGTTCAGCACCCGAGCGAAGCCGTGAAGGAAGGCGACAAGGTCACCTTCAAGGTTCTCGAGATCGACCGCAAGAACCGCCGGCTCAAGTGCTCGATCAAGGAAGCGGTTCTCGACAGCGACCAGCGCGAACTCCGCAAGTTCCAGGCACAGTCATCGGAGGGCTTCTCCGACACGATCGGCGATCTGCTCCGCGACAAGCTCGCTTCGCTCAAAGAGCAGCTGAAGGATTGAGAGACGCACGCGTTGCGCATCTCAACCGAACCATTCACATGACCGGCAGCCCCTCCGATTCGCGGGGGGCTGTCGGTTTCTTTTCCCCCGACACATCAATCTGAATCCAAGGAGGTTTTACGTCAATGGCGAAGAAAATTGGTATCAACGGGTTTGGCCGCATCGGGCGCATGGTGTTCCAGGCGATCTGCGATCAGGGGCTTCTCGGCAAGACGTTCGATGTCGTCGCGGTCGTTGATGTCTCGACGGATGCGGATTATTTTGCATATCAGATGAAATATGACTCGGTGCAGGGCAAGTTCAAGCACGCCGTCACCACCGAGAAGAGCGATCCTTCCAAGACCGAGAACGACGTCATCGTCGTGAACGGTCACAAAATCCGCTGCGTCGCGGCCACCAAGACCCCGGCCGAGCTGCCGTGGAAGGCCCTGGGCGTCGAGTACGTCATCGAGTCGACCGGCCTGTTCACCGAGTCAGAGAAGGCCAAGGGCCATCTCGACGCGGGCGCGAAGAAGGTCATCATCTCGGCCCCCGGCAAGGGTGACGTGAAGACGATCGTCATGGGTGTCAACGAGCAGGAATACGACGCGTCCAAGCACCATATCGTCAGCAACGCCAGCTGCACCACGAACTGCCTGGCGCCCGTCGTCCATGTGCTCCTGAAGGAAGGCATCGGCATCGAGACCGGCCTGATGACGACGATCCACGCCTATACCGCGACCCAGAAGACCGTCGACGGCCCGTCGAAGAAAGACTGGCGCGGCGGGCGCGCGGCCGCGATCAACATCATACCGTCCACCACCGGCGCCGCCAAGGCCGTCGGCGAAGTGCTTCCCGCGACCAAGGGCAAGCTGACCGGCATGGCGTTCCGCGTGCCGACCCCGACCGTCTCGGTCGTCGACCTGACGTTCCGCGCCGCCCGCGACACCTCGATCGAGGAGATCGACAGCCTGATGAAGAAGGCCTCCGAGAGTTATCTGAAGGGCATTCTGGGCGTGACGAGCGAAGAACTGGTCTCGACCGACTTCATTCACGATCAGCGCTCCTCGATCTACGACTCGCTGGCCACCGTTCAGAACAACCTGAAGGGCGAGAAGCGTTTCTTCAAGGTCGTGTCGTGGTACGACAACGAGTGGGGCTACAGCTGCCGCGTGTGCGACCTGCTCAGCCACATGATGAAGCACGACAAATAATATTCCGGCGTATTGAATTACCGAGAGGAGGAACTCCGCTCCATGTTTAGAACGATTCGCGACATCCAGTTCAAGGGCAAGCGCGCCCTCGTGCGCGTCGACTTCAACGTCCCGCTCGACAAGTCGCTGAACATCACCGACGACACCCGCATGCGGGCTGCCGTGCCCACGCTGAAGCACATCATCGACCAGGGCGGGAGGCTCGTCATCATGAGCCATCTCGGCCGCCCCAAGGGCGGACCGGACCCGAAGTATTCGCTCAAGCCGCTCGTCAAGCATCTGAGCGATCTTCTCGGCAGGCCGGTCTCCTTCGCGAACGACTGCATCGGTGACGAGGCGGCCAAACTTGCGAAGGGGCTGAAGGACGGCGAGGTCCTGATGCTCGAGAACCTCCGCTTCCACGCGGAGGAGGAGAAGAACGACGCCGCGTTCAGCAAGGCTCTGGCGAGCCTCGGTGAGATCTACGTCAGCGACGCGTTCGGAACGGCGCATCGCGCGCACGCTTCGACGGCCGGCGTTGCCGACATCCTGCCGGCGTTCGCCGGGTTCCTGATGGAGAAGGAAATCACCTACCTCAACAAGGTCACTCAGTCGCCCGAGCGGCCGATGGTCGCGATCATGGGCGGGGCCAAAGTCAGCGACAAGATTCTCGTCATCGAGAATCTGCTGACCAAGGTCGACTCGCTACTGATCGGCGGCGGCATGGCGTTCACCTTTCTGAAGGCGCAGGGAAAGCAGATCGGCAAGTCGCTGTGCGAGGCCGACAAGCTCGACGTTGCCCTCAAGATCCTCGAGACCGCGAAGAAGCTCGGCAAGACCATCCTGCTTCCGGTCGACGTGGTCGTCGCCGCCGAGATCAAGGAAGGCGTTGCCGTGCAGACGGTCGATACGAACGCGATGCCGGCCGACCAGCTCGGCCTCGATATCGGCCCGAAGACGGTCGCCGCTTTCAACGCCGAGCTGAAGAAGGCGAAGACGGTGCTCTGGAACGGCCCGATGGGCGTGTTCGAAACGAAGCCCTTCGACGCCGGCACCCGGGCGATCGCCGAGACGATGGCGTCGCTGAAGGCAGTGACGGTCGTCGGCGGCGGAGACTCGGTCGCCGCGATCGAGCAGATGGGCGCCGCCGAGAAGGTGTCGCACGTCTCCACGGGCGGCGGCGCATGCCTCGAGTATCTGGAAGGCAAAACGCTGCCGGGCATCGAGATCTTCTCGCGCGACATCAAGAACATGGTCGGAGGAGCCTGACATGCCTACGTCACGCCGTCCCCTGATCGCCGCCAACTGGAAGATGCACAAGGTGACCGGCGAGGCCAAGAGCTTCGTCGCCGCCCTGCAGCCGAAGATCGCGAACGTCCGTGAGCGCGACGTGCTGATCTGCCCGCCGTTCCCGCTGATCTACCCGGTCGACCAGGCCCGCAAGGAGACCAAGATCCTCCTCGGGGCGCAGAACATGTATTTCGAGGAGAAGGGCGCGTTCACGGGCGAGGTTTCGGCCGCGATGCTGAAGGATCTTCACTGCGAATTCGTGATCCTGGGCCATTCTGAGCGCCGCTGGGTGTTCGGCGAATCCGACGAGCTGATCAACCGAAAGGTGCTGGCAGCCGTCAAGAACGGGCTGATCCCGATTCTCTGCGTCGGCGAGAAGCTCGACGAGCGCGAGAAGAACCTGACCGAGCAGGTCATCCTGAATCAGATGGATCGCGATCTGAAGGATGTCCCCGAGAACGCGATCGGCACCATGGTCGTGGCCTACGAGCCTGTCTGGGCCATCGGCACCGGCAAGAACGCCTCGACGAAGGACGCGCACGACGCGATCGCGTTGATCCGCGAGTTCCTGCACAGCCGGTACGGCAGCTCGGCGGCCGACAAGACCCGCATCCTGTACGGCGGCTCGGTCAAGCCCGACAACATGAAGACCTACATGAGCCAGCCCGGCATCGACGGAGCCCTGGTTGGAGGCGCGAGCCTCGATCCCGACTCGTTCGCCCAGCTGATCAGCTACTGACCCTGACGATCGGATACGACCCGCCGCGCACAAGCCGGCGGGTCGTTGTTTTTCCACGAAACTTTCATGGAACATCCGTATATGACGCTGAAGAGATTTTATGCGATGATAGACAGGACGGTTCGAAAACGGTCGGGGTTTCGGACAAAGACACGCAGATATAGAGAAAAAAATATTTTATGAATTCCGTGATTCGCAGATGCGCATCTGATCATCGGTATTGCTCGACAGGGGCGGGTTTCAAACCCTCCTCCACATCGGATACAGGACAATGTGCCCGACAACAGCCTCTGTGTCTCTGCGACTCCGTGGTTTCGTTTTCCGTTGTGCGACGGCCAAGGATTTCTCAGGAGGCCGCGTGAGCATACGCTTCAAGATCGGCATCGGGTTTGCCCTGATGATCGTGGCCCTGACCGGCCTCATCATTTCCTGGGGCGCGCGCACGCTCGGGTTGCAGCTCGAGGAGGCCGACCTGGGCAAGCTCACCTCTCTCCGCGACTCCGTCATCCTGGAGTGGAGTCGCGAAAAAGGCGCGCTGGCAAGCGTCGCAGGCGAGATCACGCCGGTGCTCGCCGGTACGGACTTCGGTCAAACCTCGCAGGAATGGCTTTTGAAGACGGTCGAACTGTTCAAGCGGCATCTTCAGCTCGACTGGCTGGATATCCGGAGAAACGGGACAAGTCTGCTCTACCCTCTGCTTCGGCCGGCGCCGCTCGTTTACGGCACGGCGCTGCCGCAGCGCATCGCTCTTTCCGGCCCTCTTTCGAATTTCGGCTTCGTCGTCCATGTCGTTCCCCTGCCCGCCTCAGAAACGGAACTGATCGTCGCCCGCAGGCCAACGGTGCCGGCGAAGCCGCTGATGGTGCTCTGGGATTCGCAGGGGCTCATCAGCGGCAATGCACCGGACTGGCCGGCGGAACTCCGCACCGAGTATGCCTCGCGGGAAGCGACGTTCCAGCGGCTGATGCACGGCAAGCTGTATCGTCTTCGAGCCACCGCATTTCCGGAAACCGGTCAGACCCTTCTGATCGGCTACGAGGCCGATTCGGCAACTCTGACCAGGACCGGTGTCGACGACCTGATGCTCCGCCTCGCCATTCTGGAGATCCTTGCCTTCCTCGTCCTCGGCTACTTTCTCGCCCGGCGCCTGTTCTCACCACTCGAGAGGCTGAAACAGGCGATCGACCGGGTCAGCGCGGGGCACTGGCAGCAGATTCCCGTGACGGAAGTTCCCGATGAGGCCGATGAGATCGGGACGGTGGCACGAAGTTTCAATCGTATGGTGCTCGAGCTTTCCGCGGCCCGAGACCGGCTGATCGCCGTGCAGCAGGAGCTGATGAGCAAGGAGAAAATGGCGATGCTGGGCCGGTTTTCCGCCGGACTGGCCCACGAGATCAATAACCCGCTCGGCACGATTCTGGCCAGCGCCGGTCTCGCTCTCGACGCCGTGAAATCCGGGAAACCGGTCGAGTCAGACGATATCGTCGCGATCATCGACGAGACCAAGCGGTGCCGCCGAATCGTCGAGTCGCTCCTGGAATACGCCCACAACCGCCCGCCACGGCTTACCGCCGCCCCTCTCGGCGAACTGATCGCCGAGACCGTCCGCATCTTTTCGGACGTGGCGAGGCGCGCCGGAATCGAACTCGACGTCGCCGAGAAGCTCGATACGGCCGTGCTCGTCGACAGAACCGGTATCGGGCAGGTCCTGTCGAATCTCCTGAGGAACGCAGCCGACGCGCTTCACGATCAGGTTTCTTCGGGAAAAGCGGCGACGATACGGGTTTCAGCGACGGTGACCGGGGACGGTTTCGCCGTCGTCACGGTCTCGGATAACGGGCCGGGTCTCGGCGAAGCCGCCGATCATCTGTTCGAGCCGCTGGTGACGACGAAGCCGCAGGGAACCGGTCTCGGTCTCGCCATCTGTCAGTCCATCATCGAAGGACACGGCGGGAGGATATGGGCCGAGCGCCGGGCGGACGGCTGGACGGTTTTTTCCTTCACGCTCAGGACAGCCGGCGGAGAGAACTCGTGATACATTATATGAAGGAATCAATAGAATGCCGAACAGAATCGTACTGATCGACGACGAGGTGAAGCTGTTGCGGGCTTTGAAAAAAGCCCTGGAACTCGACGGTCACGAGGTCTGCGACTTTTCGCAACCCGATGCGGCGCTCAAATTCATCATCGAGCGCAATCCCGCGCTCGTGATCTCCGACATTCGCATGCCGGGCATGTCCGGCCTCGACCTGCTCGCAAAGCTCGGCGAACTGCATCCCCGGCCGCCCTGCATCCTGATGACGGCCTATTCGTCGATCGAAACGGCCGTAACGGCCGTCAAGCTCGGTGCGCGGGATTACCTGCTGAAGCCCTTCGAGATCGCCGATCTGCGTGCCGCCGTGCGCTCCGTTCTCGCCGCGGAGTTTGCCAGCACGGAAACCGCCTCCGTTACGAGGGTGACGCCGGCTGGCCATTCCGAGGCGATGCGGAACGTTCTCGATCTGATCGATCGTGTCGCGGACACCGAAAGCACCGTCCTTCTCCAGGGCGAGAGCGGAACCGGCAAGGAACTGGCGGCGCGAACCCTGCACGCACGTTCGAAACGTTCCTCCGGGCCGTTCATTCCGGTCAACTGCAGCGCCATTCCGGAGAATCTCGTCGAAAGCGAGCTGTTCGGCCACGTGAAGGGCAGCTTCACGGGTGCATTCGCCGACAAGGACGGTTTGTTTCACGAAGCGATCGGCGGCACGCTGTTTCTCGACGAGATCGGCGATCTGGCCCAGCCGAGCCAGGCAAAACTTCTCCGGGTCCTCCAGGACGGCGTCGTTCGCAAAGTCGGCGACACGCGGGCATTTCCGGCGAATGTGCGCATCGTCGCGGCGAGCAACCGCGACCTGCGCGCCGAGTCGATGGCGGGCCGATTCCGCGAAGATCTGCTGTATCGGCTGAGCGTCGTGGAGATCCGCATGCCGCCGCTCCGGGAACACCCCGAAGACATCCCGGACCTCGTCGATGTATTCCTGAGGCGGTTCGCGGAACGTCATCATCGGCCTCTTCTCGCTCCATCCCAGGCGGCGCTGGCTCATCTTGCCGTTCACTCTTGGCCGGGCAACGTGCGCGAATTGGAGAACATCATCGAGCGGGCCGTGATCCTCAAGCGGGTCGGCGCCGAACTTCTTCCTGAAGACCTGCCGCTTCCACCGACGTCCGCAGAGCGTGGCGAAGGAAGCCCGGCCGTATCGAGCGGTCTGCCGCTCGATACGGCCAGGGAACAGCTCGAAGTGGACATGATCCGGCGCGCCCTGGAGGCCTCCGGTTACAATTACGCACAGGCGGCCGAGCTTCTCGGAGTCACACGCCAGAACCTCCATTACAAACTGAAAAAATACGGTCTCCGGAAGGACTCCGGCAGGCCGTGATATCCAATCATATTATACTGGTAACGATTATATTCCTCCTGATCGTCTTCGCCGCACCATCAATCGTCGATTCCGGAGAACTGGCATGGACGATCCGTTCTCTCCCGGACGGCGGCTGTCGGATCGACTTCCCGGCCACGTCAGCCGTCAAATTCGTCAATCTTCCGCCCGACTCCGCGGACGTATTCGGCGCGGGACGGCGGGGAACGGCCGTGATCGTCCGAAGCGCTCACGTCACGCGGGTCTGCCGCCTGAACGAGCCGTATGACGACACGTTCAGCATCAGGCTGAACGATCCCTCGACGGGCTGGCTCGAGCTCGTTCCGCTCGTTTCCGCACCCTCGAAAATAGGTTCAGGCACGACGGGGGGCATCATCGTTTCCGGCCTCGACCCGGCGGTCCGCAACCTGGAAATCGAGCTTACCGATCTTTCCCGCGCGATCATGGAATTTCAGCGAACGAATCGGTGCTTTTCGTGCCACCTCGCCCTGCCTCTGGCCTGGGCGGCGACGGTCGCCGAATTTCGCTGTCTCGAAACCCCCAGAACGGTTCTCGCGTCCATCGCCGACCAACTCGTCGCACTGCAGCAGGCAGACGGCTCGTTTGCCGTTCCTGGCCGTCCGGAATACGGCGCCGTCACGCCGACGCTGGCCGCAGCCGCGGCCCTGGCCTATCTCAAAAAGTTCTGCCTCGACCTCGACATCTCTCCGATCCTGGAAAAAGCCGTTGCATTTCTGGCCGAACGCATATCGACGGACGGCGTTCCCTCCTTCGACTTTTCCTTCCCTCCCCTGCTCATTGGAAAGCCCTTCGCCGCTCGCCTGTTTCTCGACGCGCTCGAATCGTTGCGCACGGGAGACATGCAACACCCCGCACTCGCCGAATCCAGGCTTTCAGACTTGTCGGCCGGGGCGGAGAGAGTCCTGAACGGGCCGGACGACGGGGTGAACAAGGATATCTGGCGCTTCTTTTCGATATCCATGACGGGCGAACCGCCTGAGCGTGCGATCGCGACGGAGAGCGCCTCTCTCCTGACGAAAGCCGTTTCATCTTTCGCCGGCGAACGGGACCCCGAATTACTGGCCCTTTGCGAGGGTATTCTGCGCGAACACGGGCTTGCCTTCGAGGCCGGAACGATTCCGCAACCGGATGCAGGCGATCTCAAGCGCCGGATCTGGCGGCTGTATCAGGCGCTGTACAGGCTGCCAGCGGACAGGTAAACGATTTTCCGACTTGTGCCGATGGGGGATGGCGAAACGGAGGTTGGACCGCATGCGTCCTTGGCATCTTCTGCTTTGCGCGTTGGTTCTCGCCATCGCGGTCCCGGCGCGGCCGGCGGAAGGCCAGATCGCCGGGCAGGAGGCCCGAAGCGATCCGTCGACGCCCCCCGACCTGATGAAGGATTTCGAGCTGCTTCGGCAGCAACTCGAGCAGAATCCCCGCGACGTCGGCGTCCTGAACTCGATGGGCATCATCTACGCCCGGGCGGGCCGCCTGGAAGACGCGATACTCCTCTGGCAACGCGGTCTTTCCATCGACGCGAAATATGTTCACCTCTATAACAACCTCGGATCCGCCCTGAAAACCCAGAAGAGGTTTACCGACGCGCTCAGGGTGTTCGAGGCGGGCCTGCGCGTCGAATCTTCGTTCTGGCTCCATTACAACCTTGGGCTCCTCTACAAGGAAACCGGGAAACGGCGCGAAGCCGCCGCGTCGTTTTTCGCGGCCCTACGGTTGAATCCCGGATTCGAGCCGGCCGCCAGGCAACTCCAGGAACTGGGTCTCCGGCCGCCATCTCCGGACGCCTACGGACGACTGCCCGGCGTTCCACCGGCCGCCACGGAGATCAAGCCTCCGGTGATGGACGGCAATCTCGGCATCGCCGACTCGTTCGGGTCCGGCATGCGCGACGCTCCGATTCCGCCGCACGGACCGCCGGAGCTGCCAGGTTCGCAGGGAACGGCCGTCGCGAGGCATCCTTCCCCGCCGGCCCGGATCGAGCCTGCCGAGCCATACACGATCGACTCCTGCGCCGCCGCGATCAGTCGCATTTCCGGTGGGGGTGGTTCGAAGCTCGTCGCGTTGACGTTCGACGACGGACCGCATGCCGCCTACACCCGGCAACTGCTCGATTACTTCAGGGCGCAGGGCGTGCGGGCCACGTTCTTCGTGCTCGGTTCCAGGGCGGAAGCCTATCCCGATCTGGTTACGCGGATGGCGGAAGAGGGACATGAAGTGGCAAACCATACCTGGAGCCACAAGTCTCTCGTCAACATGAGTTCCGCCGCCGGAATCGGCGATCTTCGCCGCACATCGGAGATGATCGCCGCACTGACCGGCAGATCGCCGCGCCTCGTGCGGCCGCCGTACGGCCATACGAATGGCCGCGTCCGCGGCATGATCGAAGGCCAGGGATGGCGCGAAGTGCTGTGGGACGCCGACAGCCGCGACTGGGCCGGCGGCAGCAGCGATCGGATGCTGGCCCGCGTGGTTCGCTCGTTTTCGCCCGAATGCATCGTGCTGTTCCACGACATCCACCCCGGCGCCCTGCGCGTGCTGCCGGTGCTGATCCCCGCCCTGAAGAAGTGCGGCTACCGTTTCGTGACCGTCTCCCAGCTCCTCGGCCCCACCGACCACGCCGGCTGAGTTCGCATCTACCGGCGATTCTCTCAAAAATAGTATCTTGATAGAAGATTGCACATCTTTGCTCCGCGGCCTAAAATAGATATGGTCGAAACTCATGCACATTCTGGAATTCTCATGCCTGAGATAAGCAGATTTTTTGGAATCATCATCACGATGAATTACAGTGATCATTCCCCACCTCATTTTCACGTTCGATACGGAGACCAAAAAGCTCTGATTGAAATCAGAACGATGAGACTGCTCGAAGGCTCTCTGGCACCACGAGTGTTTGGGATGGTAATGGAATGGGGTCTGGCACATCACTCCGAACTTCGGAATGCATGGAATCTCGCCCAGGAAAATCGGCCGCTTCCGAGAATTTCTCCGCTGGAGTAAGCAAATGCTGAAAGACGTTACTTTCGTTGAATTCATTGGCGATTATCGTTTGCGTCTCACGTTTGACGATGGGAAATCGGGAGAGGTCGATCTCGCAAAGCATATCGCTTTCTCGGGAATCTTTGCTCCACTGAAAGACCTGAACGTTTTCAGAACAGGAAAAGTCGATCCTGATCTTGGGACCATCTGCTGGCCAAATGGAGCGGACGTCGATCCAGTCGTTCTCTATTCGTGGGTTTTCAATGTCTCCATACCTGATTATTCCCACGAAAATTCCCCAATCAAAGACAAGGTGGCTTAGCGAGCTCCATGTGGGTCGGGCTGTTTTTCTTCTGTCTGTTTCTGCTGTTTCTGGGCTTTTTTCTCTACGGCCTGGATCAGTGGGATCACCTGTTCGCCGATCACGACGAGCCTGCGCCCCGCGGGGATGACGCTGCACCGCCGCCGGACAACCCCGGTCGGCGGGCCTCGCTGTGGTTTCTGATCATCGGCCTGGGCATCATCGCCCTCATGACCGACCTCGTCGAACTCTTCAACCGCCCCTTCACCTGACTCTGGATACAACGCACCACAGAGTCACGGAGACACAGAGAATTACCCGGGCGACCGCGATGCGACTTATTCGAATATTTCACCGCGGAGGCGCAGAGACGCCGAGAATAAATACTATACAATATATTCATCATCGCGCCTTTGTGGCTTCGCAATGAATATCTCTGTGCCTCTGTGTCTCTGAGGTGAACCGTCTTCCGCTCATTGAGCGTCGTTCAGACGCATGACGGTGCAGTCGATCGAAGCTGACGTCTGTTGGGTCGTCCCGATGACTGCCTGGAGATAGAGAGTGGCCGAATCGGCGGTGTAGCCGTTGGAAGGCTTGAGAATGAACATCGTCAAGGAATCTTCAGGGAGATATTCCTGCGCACCAGCCCCATAAGTAAGTGCGGTGGTATTTGAACGGACAAGCTTGAAGTCTTCGGAAAATCTTTGCCAAGCTGGAATAACACTCAGATCGTGAATATTTTCACGATTCATCTCGACAAATACTGCTTTCGTCCAGTTTTTAAAAATACTATCAAACGTGCGAAGCTCTTTTATTTCATGGTCGGCAAATGCCGCGTTGATATTCTCTTTACCGCGCAGCCCGGAAGTGACCAACTGCTTGATCCTAGAAGCCGTCCCCTTCTCGAAGAGGTAATGGCTAAAAAGTCCCACGCGGCCATAGTCAGCGAGGGTATTTGAGAACGACGTCAGTGGTTTTGTCGACAGTTCATACATGTAATTCCTAAAGCGCCCCTCTGTTGCCGGATCGCCGACGGAAAGTCGATATCGTATCTCGGCCCCCATCGAGAGGGCCTCGTCAAGCCAAGTCTCTTCCTCTGTTATTTTGTCAAACCAGTAATTTCCATGATCGCGATTATATTCTGAATATCCACCATAATTACTCATTAAGGAAGATTTCTGCATTTTCATGCGCGTTGAAAAGTTAATCAGGTGTTGAAATTCATGTGCAATCGTTTCACAGGTTGCAGGAAGCCATTCTTCTCGTTTATAATCCCAATAAGGCGTCCACATGCAAAACATATCTCGCTGATTACTATCCGGAGATTCCGATAAGTTTTCACTATCGAAGAATCCAGCGAAACCATTCTGGGTGACTAAAGGGGAAAGGAAGATAGCAACCTTTCCATCGCCGTCCATGTCATAGGACGGTCCATACTGGCCTGTCATCAGAGGATAGATTGCCTCGTCGAAGTTTTTGACCATTGTATCGAGTTCAGTGTCTTTGATGGTATAGGTACCAATGGTAGCGCTGAGGCCGTTCGGCGCGGGTTCGGGATCAACAAAAATTTTACAATACGTTCCGATGCGGCGAAGTACACCGTTCCGTTTTGTATAGAATGTATTATTCAGACTCGTCACGCCACCTGCGTAAATACTGAAAGAAATGACATCTTTGAGCTTTTCGTCGGTTGTCATCGCCTTCATGGTCGCAACCCTGTTCGCGCGAATTGCTGAGGACGAAAGGTTCTTTCGCGCCTCGCGAAGGAACGGCGTCCCGCAGACAGGTCGCGTCATCGGCGCGACAGCCGCAACCGAAGATCTGACAGAGTTCAGCCTGGATGAACCACCGCCATTGATCTTAACCGTGCTGGCCATGCCACCATTGGAGAGCAGCACGGCATATCGTTCACGTTTGGTCGATGTTGGGATGCGAAGAGCAAGAGCACCTTGGTTGAAAGCATTGTCAGAAGAAGTTCCGGGAGTTGCCAAATCTTGCGCTTTCAGAGAAATCAACGGCGTATCAGGCAATGACGGTGTTGGAGCAACCGGATTATCTCCGTCTCCTCCACCGCCACCGCATCCTACGAGAGAAAAAACAGTGCATATTATTGCAATAACAATATATACCGACCGAATGCGATCGCTCACATGCAACATACTTCTGGGCAACTCCTACCTACCGGGCGACTACCGCGCCTCAGCAACATCTCATTATACCCCGTCTTCTGGAATTCATTCAACACTGTTTCACCGCAGAGGCGCTGAGGCGCAGAGAATTTCTGTATTCTACTGATGATCGTTTTCCAGAAGAATTGGATTTGGAATCTCGACAAAATTATTCACAACTCTTTTGATTCCCTTTTTTAAAGCCGGAACATTGAAGTTGATTATGAGACCAACAGTCATCTGCATAAGCTTCAGATATGTGAGGATTTGAGCTTCATGAATCGGAAGAATCTTTTCTTAATTGTTTTCATATTTCTCTGCGCCTCAGCGCCTCTGCGGTTATTCGTAAATTTCAACCATTCTGCTTCCCTTCAGGAGCAGTTTTAAGCGTAACGAGGGTGGCTCCCCAGGAGCCGGCGTCGAGGTCGGCGAGGCAGAACTCGGCGACGGCGGGGTGGCGCTCGAGGAGGGCGTGGACGATGCGACGGAGGTTGCCGACGCCCTTTCCGTGAATGATCCGCAGGTGCAGGATGCCGCGTTCGAGGCAGGCGTCGATGTAATCTGAAACGACATCCTTCACCTCGGACGGGCGGAAGGTGTGCAGGTCGAGCGTCCCGTCGACCGGGATTTCCACGGGAGGCTGGCTTTGATCATCACCACTCATGATTTCTCAGGATACCACGTCTCCGAGGGCGTGTTGTTGTGGTTGAGCGCATGGTGCGGTATCATTACGGAGCGACATTTCGATCGAACGTCAGATTTGGGAGGAACACCATGGGATTTTTCGGCAATCAGCTCCGGTCGGTCATCGAGTGGAAGGACCCGTCGCCCGACGTGCTGATCTGGCGCTGGGACGGCGGCAACGACGAACTGAAGAACATGTCGAAGCTGCTGATCAATCCGGGCCAGGCGGCGATTTTCGTGTATCAGGGCCAGGTCCAGGCGATCCACGACTATCCGGGCCTGTTCGATCTGCATACCGCGAATATCCCCTTCTGGACGACGATCAGCAAGATCATGCAGGGCTTCACCTCGGAGCACAAGGCGAACATCTACTTCGTCCGCATGACCGAGTTCATGAACCAGAAGTGGGGAACGAAGGCCCCGATCAAATACGACGACCCGAAGTACAAGTTCCCCGTCGGCCTGCGGGCGTTCGGCAACTTCTCGTTCCGCCTCGTGAACCCGCGCGGTTTCTTCACGGAAGTGACCAGCAACCGTGAGGTCTACACGATCGCCGAGATCCGCAACATCATCGTCGACCGGCTCCTGACCCCGCTGACCGATCTGTTCGCGGAATCGGGCTTCAGTTACTCCGAGATCGACCGCAACCGCGTCGAGCTGTCCGAGAAGCTCCAGAAGATGATCGGGCCGGTGCTGACGCCGCTCGGTTTCGAGCTGACCGACTTCCGGATCGAAAACACCGATTTCGACGATGACACCAAAAAGCGGATCGACAAGATCTCCGACAAGATCGCCGACGCCCACGCCATCAACGCCCTGGGCGGCGTCGACCAGACCAGCATGCGCAACTTCGCGACCGTCGAGCAGCTCAAGGCCGTGAACACGGCGGCGGGCAACCAGGGCGGCGGAGCGGGCCTGGGCATGGGCCTCGGCGCCGGCATGGGCCTCGGCCAGGGCCTCGCGGCCGGCATGATGAACCAGGGGATGAACGCCCCGACCGCGCCTGCGACGATCGCCTGCGCCGCCTGCCACGCCCCGATGGATCCGAACGCGAAGTTCTGTCCCGGCTGCGGAAAGCCCAACGCCCCGGCGGCCGCGGCGACCGCCCCCTGCGTCAGCTGCGGGAAGCAGATCACCGCCGGCCAGAAGTTCTGCCCCGAGTGCGGCGCACCCCAGAGCCGCGCCTGCCCGCAGTGCAAGGCGTCCCTCGCCCCGAACGCGAAGTTCTGCCCGGAGTGCGGCCAGAAAATGCAGTAAGATTCAATACTTTCGCGATACAAGCCCCGCCTTTCCGGCGGGGCTTGTTCGTTTTATAAAGACTTATATAAATTATATTACGAGAACCCGTTCGTGCTGAGCTTGTCGAAGCACGAACGGGTTCTCGCCCTTCGACAGGCTCAGGGGGAACGGGGACTCTCCAGCCTGCCGCTCTCGGAAGCGATCCCCTACGTGGGGATATTCTTGCTTTCGGCGATGGCTTTCTTCGCCTCAGCGTAGATGCGGCTCCGCTCCTGGCTGACGATCGCGTCGACGTCGGCTGGTGAAAGGCCGATGCGGGATGCGAACGCGTTCAATGCCGCCCGTTCCTCCTTCGAGAGTCGCCCGTCAGCGAGGGCCATCGCAGCCATCCGCCGGAGCAGACGTTTTCCCTGCTCGGGCGTTGCAGGAACGGGCAACGAGGAATCATCCATTTTTCCGAAGATGCGCGCCTGCTGGATCATCGAATCGACCACGATTTTCCTGACCTTGCATCGTGCCGCGAACTCCCGAAGGAACTTCTCCTCGCGGTCGTCGATGACGTCGTCGGCCATCATGACATGAATCATGCACGCAAGGCCGATTTCCGCCGCGCCCGGCTCTTCGTCGGCCATGTCTTCGACGGCCGGCACCGGGAGAGGCGGAATTTCCCCCGGCACCTCGGGAGCGCCGGGAGTCCGGGCAGCCTGATTCGTCCGTTTTCCCTTCATGAGGCGGAACGTGTCCGGATTCACCGGAAGAACGGATTCGAGGACCCAGCCTTTCGAACCGTCGTTGCGGACGGTCTGACAATAGGGGCAGGTATGGTCGGTGACGTTCTGTTCGGGAGCCCCGCAGTTCGGGCAGTGGGCGCTGCTGAGGGAGAGCCTGACGTCCGTTTCGACGCCGTGCTTTCGGACGAACACGTAAAAATGGCGGCGCGGCGGCGAGATTCCGCCGATGACTTCCCGGCCGTCCGGCATCCGGCGGGTCGTCCGGCCGCTCCAGGCGATTTCGATCCAGACGCGGTCCAGCGGCTCGCCCGGCTCGATGAGCTTCGTATCGACGCTTCCGACGGCGCAGGAGGTGTAATACAGGCGCGTTCCGTCAGGCTCTTTCCGGATTTTCGCCGGAAACTCCTCCACGAACGAATCGAGAGCCAGCTTCGCGATCGTCTCGGGCGTGCCGAGGCGAACCGCCGCTTCATGGCGGTAGAAGGCGAGCGAGGCCAGGTCTTCCATCTGCTGAACGCTGAATCCGGCGTCGAGTCGGCGCATGGCGTCGAGGCCCGGCACGGCAGCCGCCTCCCGGACGGACCAGGCGGAGGCCTGCGTGATCTCGGAAAGCACCCAGTCGTATTCGCCGGACCGGAGGAAGGAGTTGCAGACCTCGCACTTCGCGGCCCGGTTCATGCTGACCGGAGCGCTGCAGTTCGGGCAGTAGCCTTCGATCAGGCCCTTGGCAAGGGATTTCGCCCCCGGCCTGCGCAGGAACGACCAGTATTCCTCGAACTCGCCCGAGTCGTCGGAAAGGCGCTTCCCGGACTTTGCGTCGACCTTGAAGTTTGTCGCGTGGGCTCTGAAATAGAGATGAAGCGTGTCGAATGTCTCGTCGGATTCGAGCTGGGCGATGCGGGCGTCATGAAGGGTGACGCTCTCGATCCGGTCGCGGATCCCCCGTTCCTGAAGTTCGGAGATCTGGAGACGGAACTTTTCATATATCGCATCGGATAGAAAAGCCTGCGCCTTTTCGAGCTTTTGATCCGACCACGCCTCCTGGATCAGCGCGAACGCCGTTTTCGCCCTGGAGAGCATCGCAACGGAATTCCAGGCGGGATCGCGCTTTTTCAGGGCAGATTCGGCCCTGTTCCGGCGCACCTGGTCCTGGGCGACGACGCCGCGGCGGATCGTGTAGTCGACGTACCGTTCGCCGCCTTCCCTGGCGGAATACACGACGACGGCGATGATCGTCAGGGCCAGCGGAATGCCGACGGCGGGGTATTCGATCGTCAGCCGCAGGAGGAGTTCGACCAGAAAGAAGATCAGGTCGGCATCGCCACCGCCACCGTACCGTCCGCCGCCGCCGGAACCTCCGCTTCCAAAGCCTTCGCCGCCGCCGGCACGCGCGAACGCCGCGACGGCGCAGAGCACCAGCAGGATTCCAAATCCGCCGGTGAGAAGGGCTCTGAGCGTGGATCTCTTCGGAATTATCCCGATGCGGGCGGGCCCCGAATCGAATCTCTTTCGCAGAATCATGAGATCACTTTCCCCCCGGAGGAACTCGTTTGTCAATGCCTTCCAGGAAAGGCAGGACCGGCGGTTTCATTCCAAACCGGCCGAAAAACAACGAGGCCGCCTCGGACTTTCTGGGAAGGCCGCCTTTGAGAAAAACCGTCACCGTGCGGGGCCGGCCATCCGGTTCCCGGGCGAACCCGGCGAACCACACCGCGCCGCGCATCGTTCCCGACTTTCCGAAGATCCGCATGCCAGGGATATCACAGGGCCATTCGATCGCGGAAACGAGGGGTTCGTTCGTTCCCGGCGAGGCGAATGTTCCATTGGCAAGTCGAACCATCATGTCATGAACCCGGGAGGGAGTGACGAGCAGGTCACCGCCCCAGACGGCGGCGTTCGTCCCCCCCCTCAGCCAATGCTCGGGAACGGATCCGTCCAGGATCCCGCTCCTGGCGGCATATTCGGTCAGTTTTTCGCGCCCGATGCGTCCGGAGACGGTCTCGAAAAACGCATTGCTCGAACGCAGCAGGGCATCCCGAAGGCCGAGCTCGCATATACCAGTCGCTATACGATCTTCCCGACAGGGAATCCTGGTGTCGGGCCGCAGCACGCCAGTCTCCAGCCCGGCCCAGGCGATGACCAGCTTGAACACGGAAGCCGGGCATGCCCGGCACGTCGCCAGCTCGGAATCGCCGCCAACGATGCGAACCGGTCCGGTCGCGACGGATTCGAGGATGATCCCTTTTTTCAGCCCGGCCTTCGATCCCGCGGCTGCGAGAACGCAGGGAACAGCTCCGCCGACCAGGCTATCGGCCAGCACGAGCAGGGCCATCATCAAGCCGGGCCAACCGAGACTCTTCCGTTTCATCATTTCTCCATCGCATCGGTCGTTCCATGTAAAACTACCGCCGCCGGGCAGGGGTTGTCGAATTACACTATACTACCAGTCATGGTGATTTCCACGCTTCACTGGTGGCTCGCCTGGTTGCTGTTCTGGGCGGCGGCCATCCCGTCCGAAGACGGCGGTTTCGTGAACCGTCGTGTCTGGTATTTCCCGAAAACCTTCGGCACATCCGGCGCTTCCCCCCACGGCCGCTGGTTTGAAGCCGTCGACAGCGGCGTATCGAACGACAGCCTGAACGTTCTGCTGATCGAACGGGCAAGACCGGGCGGCACTCCTCTTGCTGGGCGGTTGACGCCGCCGCTGTTCAAACTTCTCCTTGCGGATATCGACGGAAACGGCACGGATGACCTGATCGCCGGCGTCGAACGAACCATCCGGGGCCGGGTCTGGAAGCGGGTATATGTCTATGAATCCCGGCACCCGGATTTTCCGCCGCTCTGGCTCGGATCCCGCCTCTCGTTCGTGCTCGACGATTTCAACGTCGTCTCCGTTCGGGGCAGGCCGGGGCTGAGGGCCGTCGAACGGCGGTACGGGAGGAAGGTGACATCCGAGTATCTGTGGTATACTTTCGGCTTCAGGACAGTATCTTCAAGGGAGGACCCGACGCCATGAAGCGATCGTTCCTGCCGGCATTCCTGCTCGGCATCATCGTGTGTCTCGCCACCTGCACCGGAGTATCGGCCGCCGAAGAGGTGCTTTTCCGCAATCCGGGCGAGATCGCCGACCCGGTTTTCTCGCCCGACGGCTCCGCGATCGCCTTCACCCTGAACGCCGAGGGCCGGCGCTCCATCTGGCTGTATGAATTCGCGCACAAGGCCGCGAAACAGCTCGTCAGCGAAAAGGGAAACGCTGTCTCTCCCTCTTTTTCCCCAGACGGGCAGACCGTGTATTACTGTTCCGACACTGCCGGAAACTACGATCTCAAAGCGTTTTCCGTTGCTTCGGGCAGTTCGAGGAACATCACGACAACGCCCGAGGACGAATTCCGTGTCGAATGCGCCCGCGCGCAGTTCGCCGCAGCCGATGATGACACGGTATTATATGATAAATTATTTTTCCTCCAGGGGAAGGGCGGTTCCGGGAATCTCTGCTCGATTCGGTCGGACGGGCAGCCGACGCCGGGGCTTGTCGAGTATCTGCAGTTTCCCCAGGGCGACGTCAAGGTCAAGAACTGCATCCGGAAACAGGCCGATGGCTCGATGATCGTGACGCTCATTCCAGGCGCCTGGACGGAACTCGCTCTCAAAGGCGAGCCTGACACGCTTTTCGTGGCCGGCCCCGAGGGGCTGTGCAGCGCCGTCTACTGCAACATGGACCAGGAGCGGCAGCAGATCGGGATCGAGCTCCCCCCGATGAAGACGACCATGCACGAGGGCACGGCGGGCCTGCGGGATATCAGCTGGGCCCCCGATTTCGTTCACCTCTTCGTGTCCGGGTCGAAAGTGCCCGGCGCCTATGACATCCGGACCAGGACAAACGTCTCCTTCGGCCCGGTGAACCGTGTGTCGAAAATCGCCGCCGACCACCTGAACCGCCGGCTCGCGTGGATCGAGAAACAAAACGGCGAACATCGGCTGTGCATCGGCCTCGAGCCGCCAGATCCGCTCTGGTTCACCGGAAACATGAGCCATCCCCGGATCGACCTGGCCACCCCCGCTCTCGACATGATCCGTTCGCAGCGGTTCGTCGGCCGCCCCGCCACCTACCGGCAGTTTTTCGAAGTCTACGAAGGCAACCGGTATCACTGGCTCGACAGTTATATAACGGTCGATACGGTATGGTTCCTGTTCCACCTGTATTACGATTTCATTCTCAAGCAGCTCGAGAGAAGCGTCTTCCTGGACCGCATCACGGCGATCAACCGAGCGATGGCCGTCTCCGCGCGCAAGGCCGCCGAGAGCGCTTCAGGCGAGAGCCGGGCCCAGATCGCGAAAATCCAGGGCGTCTTCGAGATCGCGGCCCTTCTGTCGAACGAGACGCTCGACGGCGCCCTGAAAGCCGCGAAGCAGCTCCCCGCGACGATCCGCGATTCCATAGCGGCGGATCTTCGGAGCATCTTCGCCGCGAGCGGCCCCTCGGAATCGAAGGTCCTGGGCAGGAACGTCGACTTCAGCCAGTTCAAGGTTCGCGGACATTACGAGAAAGACCCGCGGCTGCAGGGTTATTTCAGGGTCATGATGGCGCTGTCCCAGCTTTCCCTGAAGGTCTTCGCCGACGACGGCAGGAGCCCCGGCCCTGATCTCCCGGCGATCGCGGCTCTCGTGGGCATCGCCGCGAACGCGAAGGTCGATGGGAAGCCGGTCATCGAAGCCGTCGAATCGATCTGCCGACCGCTGTCGTATCTGGTCGGGGAGTCGGAGGACATCGGCATCACCGACCTGCGCGGCCTTCTGCAGGGGATTCGCGTTCCGCCGACATCGAAAGCCCCGTCGGACGAGGAGTTTCAAAAGCTTCTGTTCGACAGGCTTGCCGCCTGGCCGAAGCCACGCCTGAACCCGTTGTCGGGCGTGCAGGTCGTCTTTTTCCCACAGCGGGTGACGCTGGACAGCGAAGTCATGCAGCGCCTCGTGTATCGGGCCGTCGGCACGGACGCGAACAAACGGCTTCTCCCGAAACTGCTCGACGTGATGGCCGCCCTCGGCTCGGACCGTGCGGAGAAGCTCCTGGTCGACTTCTACAAGGAGAACCGATACGAGAACTACCGTGAGTCGCTTGCCGAGGCGAGACAAGCCGTCAGCGCCCTTTCGGCCGGCGACTGGGAACGAAGCGCCTACAGAAGGTGGTTGAAGGGGTTCGCCGATCTGCTGAAGGACAACGGGCGAACGGCTCTCGAGCACACGGGCAGCGACGCCTGGACCGACCGCCTGCTCACGGCAGCGCTCGGAAGCCTCGTCACCCTCCGGCACGACACCCTGTTGTATAACAAGATGGGCGGGGCCGAAGCCGGCGAGGGCGGCGAGATCGAGGACTGGATGATCCGCCGCCTGCCGTCGGTCGCCGTCGATCCGTATCCGGAGGTGTTCGGCGGCCTTCGCCGGCTGACGGTCGAACTGTTCGGAAGGCTGTCGGCGCAGGGATACCTGCCGAAGAACGAACGCGACGAGGACTCGGACCAGGACTACGACGAGATCTTCCCGCTCACCTCCAAGGGCCTGACGTTGAAGATGATCGAGCTCCTCTCGCTCATGGAAACCTGCGCCGCGAAACAGGCCGCCGGTCAGCCCCTCACGCCCGCCGAGCATGAGAAGCTGTGGAGGTTCGGCGTCTGGTGCGAGCACCTGACGATCGCCCTGATCAGGCCCGACAAGGAGTTTTACAACTTCGTGCAGGAAGAGACGTCGCTCATCGCCGACGTGTTCAACGGCGACGGCACCTGTCTCGAGGTCGCGATCGGCCGCGTGTTCGAGCTGTGGGTCAGGTGCAACGGCCCCCGCGGCGAGCGCCTGCACCGGGGCGGCATCTTCTCGTTCTACGAGTTCGAACAACCGGTCTCGAACCGTCTGTCGGACGAAGACTGGCGGAAGATGATGCGCGACGGGAAAGCCCCTCCCCCGCCCGGCTGGACTTCCTCGTATCTTTCGGGTGACGCCACAAAACTGGATTTCAAGGATGGCTGGTATGAGGAAGAGGATGTTTCGGGCGGGGACAACTGACCAGCGTTTCCGTAGGGGCGGCTTTGAAACCCGCCCCTACATAGCATCTTCTATTCATTCAACCCGCCTGTTTCCATGAGCCCGTGGCTGATCTGGTTGCTGCTCGGGCTCGTCGACCATCTCTGGCTGAGGATCGAATTCGCGGGCGATCTTGCGCTCGGCCGTGAGATTCCGCGACGCATCGAATCGATCGGGGCCGACCGGTATTTCTCGTCGCTCAGGGAGCATCTGCGCACCGCCGATCTGGCCGTCTCGAACCTGGAAGGCTCGGTGAAAACCGGTGTCGGAACATCCTCCAAAACGATGCGCCACGATCTTTCCTTCGACGCGGAAGCGCTGAATTGTCTGCCGCAGAGCGGCTTTTCCGCCTTCGGGCTGGCGAACAACCATGCCCGGGACGGCGGCCCCGGCAGCCTCGAGCGCACGATCGCGGAGCTTTCGGCAATCGGACTCACGGGATTCGCCGGCCGTCACGAGTTTCTGATCAAAGGCATACCGATCGTGATTCTTGCCGCCGATCTCACGGGCTCCCCACCGGGCGGCAGGCGGTATCGGAACCTCGTGAACCAGGTCGCGAGCGACTCGCGCGAAAACCTGACGTTCGTTTTCCTGCACGTCGGCATCGAGGACACAGAGTATGTCTCGCCGGCAGAACGGAGCTTCGCCAAGGCCCTGATCGATGCGGGCGCGGCCGGCGTGTTCGGACACCATCCGCATCGGATCAAGTCTGGCGGGAGCATTGGCGGGCGCCCCGTCTTTCACTCCCTCGGAAGCGTCCTGTTCGACCGCTCCCGCAAGCCTGATTGTTACGGACTCCTCGTCAGAGTTCACGTATGGGCCGGGGTTCCGCTCGCGTGGGAAACGCATGCCATCCACATGCAACCCGTCACGCATCAGCCGAACGTCATGTCCCCTTCACTCGCTCGAAACACATCAGCGCGATGACACCGTTTCATGACAAGCGTGTTTCCGCGTCAAAACGCAGCGCCGGCGAAGCCTATCGGCTTCGCCGGCGCTCGAGTTTTTCCGGCATGGATCAGCGGAAGAAGGTCGTCACCCCGAAGACGACTCTATAGTTGTAGCCATACCGCTGGTCGTTCGTGACGGCGACGGGCACGCCGACCTCGAACGCGAAGTTCTCGGTCGGTGTGTAGCGCAGGCCGGGGGTCACGTCGATCTTCAGGCCTTCCGCGCCCCAGTCCTGGCCGTTCACTTCGGCCATGACGGTGACGTTGTTGGTGTGCGGGTATTCGAGGCCGATATTATAGTAAAAGATATCGGCAAGTCCGTCGGGGTAGAACTGGGTGTTCGGGTCGCCGGTCATCACGTAGCCCAGGTTCAGGTGGGCGATGACGCGCTCGAAGTTCTTGCTGAAGGCCGTGTAGACCTCGAAGTCGGTCTTGCCGGTTCCCAGCCCCTTGGCGTCGCTGCCGGTGGGGAACTTGAACCCGAGGCCGAACGCGCCGCGCGTTTGATACTGGGGATTATCGAACACGCGGTATTTGAACGCGAGTTTCGAGTCACCGCTTCCGGATTCGCGGAAATCCTTCGACCAGAGGATGCGGGACTTGATGGTGTAGTTGAGAATCGGCATCGAGAACGCGAACTCGAGGTCGTTCGTCACCGAATAATTGAAGAACAGCGGAATCTCGAGCAGGTCGCCGCTTTCGCCGCTCGCCAGGACGCGGTCGTAGACGCGGTCGAGGGTGAACCAGCTCGAATGGAAGCCCATCTTGAACGAGCCTTCCTTGCTGACGTCGGCCGACGTGGTGGTGAACAGGCCGGTCAGACCCATCATGTTGCAGGCCAGCACGCGGGTCACGGCTTCGCCCAGGGGGGCCGTCATCATCGCGTCGCGGCTGACGGGCGGCAGGGTCGTTCGTGACGGGTCGGGCAGACTGGACACGGGAGGCAACCTCAGGGGTTCCTGCGAATAGATCTCCTGATCGGTCGACCGGATGGAGGGAAGCGGAGCCGGCTGATTCGCGTAGGGAGCCGGAACCGGCATGACCGGCGCCGGTGCCGGGGTGATCATCGTATCGGAACTGCTGGAAACGATCGGAGCGGAAGAGCGTTTCTTCGGCTTCGCTTTTTTCGCCTTTTTCTTCACGCCGCTCTTTGCGGAAGCCGGCGTGATGGCGCTCCCTCCCGTGTCGGAGCTCCCGGCAGCTGGAGAGAGAGCGGACGCGCTCACGGGGGGCAGGGCCGCACCAGTCGCGTCAGCCGACGATGGAACGGACGTCGTGATCGCCGGCAGGGAACCGGCCTGGCCCATGGCGGGGCTGGCATCGGCGACGCGCCGGTACGGGCTGACCGGTTGCCGCCTGACGCTGGAGATGAAGGAACTACTGAACCCCGACTGCTTCAACTGATTCTGGACCTCGGGCTGCAGGTATTCCTGCGCGCCCGCGGGCAGAGCCAGCAGAGACGCAGCCAGGGCCAATATCGCGGTGTTTCTGCTCATGCCTCGCTCCTTGCTGTCCGGTTCGCCGGACACACTGAGTCACCTCGGCCTCATCGGCACGAAGCATGAATTTCTTAACGGATATTTTTTCAGGCAGGGGAATTCTTTTCGCAACCTCAAAATCAGCGATGTCGGCGGAATGACCGCCCCGGCTCATTCCCCTCGGAATTCAGGAATCCTGGCGGTGGTACCAGAACCAGCTGGTCGCCCTGAACCTGGGCGCGAACGGGCACAGAATGAAGGTGAGCAGAACGAGAAGCATTCTCGGAAGGCTCTCCATCTTGCGGCCGGATGTCTCGATGTTCGGAGAGGAGATGATCCGGAAAGGCATCCGATGCTGTTTTCCCCAGCGAACGAGCCGTCGTGAAAACCAGATTTCCTCACTTGCATACACTTTTTCTGAAAAACCGCCCGTATCGGCGAAGGCATCGGCGCGGCAAAAGAGAAAGCAGCCGGCCGCAAGCGAGAAACTGCGGGAAATCGCCGACCACAATTCGAGAAGCTTCCTGTAGAAAAGGTTCATCGGCCTGTCGAACGTGACCATGGCGCCGCCGCCGCTCCAGCCCTTCTCGTGCATGGCGTCGAGGGCCGCGGCGAGCAGAGGTCCGCTCACGAACGTGTCGGCGTCGATGAAGAGGAGATACCGGCCGCGCGCCGCCCGGGCCCCGGCGTTTCGCGCGCGAGAGATCTGGTTGACGGGCTCGAAGACGACGCGCGCGCCGCGTTCGCGGGCGACCTCGGAGGTCCTGTCGCGGGAGTTGTTGTCCACAACGATGACCTCGCCGGGCCACGGCACCCCGGCCATGGCCGCGTTCACCGCCGCCAGGCAGGCCGGCAGCAGCTTTTCCTCGTTATAGGCCGGAACGATGACCGAATACAGCGGAGTCACAGTTTCAGAATCCTGCATGTTTCCCATCGTATCATCCCGCCCTGCCGGATGACACGGTGTCGGAAAAAATGGTCACTTCAGGAACACAGGGGCCGATAAGGCCCTCGAAGGGCCACTTCCGAAGCGCGGGAAATCCGGCGGATATCTTACCCACACCCCGGGTCGGCGGGCGTACAGGCGAAGGTGATGTTGCCGTCGGCGATGTCGAGGCGGGCGGTGCCGCCGTTTTTCAGTTCGCCAAACAGGATACGGTCGGCGAGCTCGTCCTTGATCTCGCGCTGGATGACGCGGCCGAGGGGGCGGGCGCCGAAACGCGGGTCGTGGCCCTTCACGGCGAGATGGTCGCGCAGGGCGTCGGAGATCACCAGGTTCACCTTCTTCTCGGCCAGCTGGCGGTTCAACTCGCCGATCAGCTTGTCGACGATGCGCCGCATGACGTCGCGGTTGAGGGCGTTGAAGTGGATGATGGCGTCGAGCCGGTTGCGGAACTCGGGGCTGAACGCCTTTTCCACCGCCTCGCGACCGCGCCACTGGACGTGGCCGCTCTGGTCGCCGAAGCCGATCGCCCCCTTGCTCATCTCGCGTGCGCCGGCGTTCGAGGTCATCACGAGGATGACGTGGCGGAAATCGGCCTTGCGGCCGGTGTTGTCGGTGAGGGTCGCGTCGTCCATCACCTGCAATAGTATTCCATATATATCCTGATGCGCTTTCTCGATCTCGTCGAGGAGCAGGACGCAGTTCGGCTGTTTGCGGATCGCGTCGGTGAGCTGGCCGCCCTGCTCGAAGCCGACGTAGCCGGGAGGCGCGCCGATCAGACGTGAGACGGCGTGCTTTTCCATATACTCGCTCATATCGAATCGCAGGAACGAGACGCCGAGCGCCTGCGCCATCTGGCGCGAGACTTCGGTCTTGCCGACGCCCGTCGGGCCGGCGAACAGGAAGCAGCCCACCGGCCTCCGCTCGCCGCCGAGGCCGGCGCGCGAGCGCTTGATGCAGGTCACGAGGGCCTTGATGGCCTCGTCCTGGCCGAAGATGACGCCGCGAAGGACGTCGTCGAGCGCCTTGAGCCGATCGGCGTCCGACGTCGAGACGCGGGCGGCGGGAATCCGCGCCATGCGCGAGACGGCCTTTTCGATATCGCGCACGCGGACGGTCTTTCGCTTCTCGTATTTCGGCGACAGCTTGAGCAGGGCGGCCGCCTCGTCGATCAGGTCGATCGCCTTGTCGGGCAGGAACTTCTCGGTGAGATGCCGCGCCGCCAGATCGACCGCGGCCTTCAGGGCCGCATTCGTATACGTCACGCCATGGAACGTCTCGTATGAACCACGAAGTCCGTGCAGCACGCGCAGCGCTTCGGCCTTCGTCGGCTCGGCAAGGTCGATTTTCTGGAACCGGCGCGCGAAGGCACGGTCCTTCTCGAAATGGTTTTTGAACTCCTCGTAGGTGCTCGTGCCGATGCATCGCACACGTCCGCTGTTCAGCAGGGGCTTGAGCAGGTTCGCCGCGTCCATCGAGCCGCCGCTCACCGAGCCGGCGCCGACGATCGTGTGAATCTCGTCGACGAACAGGATGACCTTCTCCTGCTTCTCGAGCGCCTTGATGACGGCTTTCAGCCGCGCCTCGAAATCGCCGCGGTACCGCGTTCCCGCGAGCAGGGCGCCCATGTCGAGGGCGAAGACGCGGAAGCCGGCCAGCGTCGGAGGCACCTTTTCCTCCTGGATCATCCGGGCCAGGCCTTCGACGATCGCCGTCTTGCCCACCCCGGGCTCGCCGACGAATACGACGTTGTTCTTCCGCCGGCGCGCGAGCACCGTGATGGCGCGCTGCAGTTCGGAATGCCTGCCGACCAGCGGATCGATCTGGCCGGCGGCGGCCTTCTCGTTCAGACACTGGGCGAACTGGCCCAGCGGGTCCTTCACCGGCTTTTCACCGGCTTCCTCGCCTCCCGCGTGCTCCTCGCCGCCGGTCAGCGGCTCTTCGCCGTTTTCGGTTCCGCCGCGGCTCTCCGGCTCGTCATACTCGTCGGCCTTCGACACGCCATGCGAAATATACTCAAGAATATCCAGTCGGGAGATCTCCTCGACCGTCAGAATTTTCACGGCATGGGAGTCGGGTTCCTGAAGAATAGCGGCAAGGATATCACCCGCGTCGGCCTCTTCCTTCTCGGCGGCCTGCACGTGCAGGAGAGCGCGCTGGATGACCCGCTCGAAGCCCACGCTCGGCTGGGGATCGAGGTCGGAGTCGGCCGGCAGTTTCGGCACCTTGTCCGCGAAGAAGTCTTCGAGTGCCTTCTTCATGCGGTCGATGTTTCCCCCGCACGCGCGCAGTATCTCCCGGCCAAGACCGTCGAACAGGCAGCCGTAGAGGATGTGCTCCGGCGTCAGATACTCGTCGCGCCGGTCGCTCGCTTCCCGGATGACGGAATGAAGCGTTATTTCGAGGTCACGCTGAATCTTCGGCATGTCAGACTTTCTCCATCGCGCACTGGAGGGGGAAACCCCTCTCGCGGGCCATCACTTTCACGGTCTCGACCTTGGTTTCGGCGATATCCCGCACGTACACCCCGGCGAGCCCTCGTCCGTTGCGATGCACGTGAAGCATGATCTGCGTGGCATCCATGGTCGATTTGTGGAACACTTTCTGAAGCACTTCGATGACGAACTCCATCGTCGTGTAATCGTCGTTCAGCAGGAACACCCGGAACATCGGAGGCTCATCGACCTTGTGCCTCGTCTTTTCGAGCAGTTCCTGATCGGGACGTGCATTCGTTCCCGCCATTCCTCTGCGCTCCTTTACGCCCCGGCGCCGTCGGCCTGCGACGCCTCCTCGATCAGTTTCTGAAGTTCTTCCCAGCGCTCCATGCGCTTCCCGATCTCGTCGCCGACCTGGGTGTGATGCCGTGAAAGGTCGACGATTCCCTCCCGGCCGAGTTCGGCGGGCGGGTCGGCAAGTCGGGCCTCGAGTTCCCGTTGTCGGGTCTCGAGGGCGTTGATCGCGTCTTCGACCTCTCGGAGTTCGCGCTCCCACCGCTGCCGCTGGTTCGTCTGCCGTTTCCGCTCCTTCCAGGCCTCACGGGCATCGTCCTTGCCTGAATCGCTTTCGGTCGCCGCCGTTCCTCCGAGGGGCGCAACCGTCTCACGTTCAGCCATGCGGTGAGACATCGACCAGAGATACTGGCTGTAGTTGCCCTCGTAGAGGAAGGCCTTTCCGTCGCGGATCGCGAGGATGCGTGTCGCGAGGCAATCGAGAAAGAACCGGTCATGCGAAACGATGATAAGCGTTCCGGGAAATGCGTCGAGCGCTTCCAGCAGCGCTTCGCGGCTCGAGATATCGAGGTGATTCGTCGGCTCATCGAGCATCAGAAGATTGCACGGTCGCAGCATCAGGCGGGCCAGGCCCAAGCGGCTCTTCTCGCCGCCGGAGAGAACTCTCACGGGTTTCTCGACATCGTCTCCCGAGAACAGGAACACGCCGAGAAGGCTGCGGAGCTGCGGAACCATGTCGAACGGGGCGTCTCGAAGCATGCGGTTCCAGATCGTCTCTTCGGGTTCGAAGCTGATCTCCTCGTCCTGCGCGAAGTACCCGAACCGGACCTTGTAGCCCCACTCGACGCGGCCCGCGTGGGCGGCGTCCTGGCCGGCCAGGATGCGCATGAGCGTCGTCTTGCCGGCGCCGTTTTCGCCGATGATCGCAAGCCGGTCGCCTCGCCTGATCGTAAAATCGAGCCCTTCGAGCACCACGTGGTCGCCGTACCGGCGGCCGATCTTCTCGGCCTTCGCGACGAGCTCCCCGCTTTCGGGGCACGGCGGGAAGTCGAAATCGAGCTTGGGGGCCGCACGCGCCTGGTCGATGCGATCGATCTTCTCGAGCTGTTTGATGCGGCTCTGCACCTGGGAGGCTTTCGACGCCTTATAGCGAAACCGTTCGATGAAATCCTGCACCCGCTTCCGCTCGCGGTCCTGGCGGTCCTGCGCGGCGGCCGCCTCGCGGGCCCATTGTTCGCGGGCCTCGAGGAAGTCGGTGTAGTTGCCCCGCCAGGTGCGGGCCCCCTCTGGCATCAGTGCGACGACCGAGTCGGCAAGCTTGTCGAGGAAGTAGCGGTCGTGGGAGACCATCAGGATCCCGCCCGGATACGACGCGAGATACTCCTCGAGGAAGGCGATCGAGGAGATGTCGAGGTAGTTCGTCGGCTCGTCGAGCAGCAGGTAATCGGGCTCGCTCAGCAGGAGACGCGCAAAATACGCACGCATCTGCCAGCCGCCGGAAAACGTCTTCAGGGGGTCGTGAAATCGTTCCTCGGGAAAGCCGAGTCCCTTCAGGATCCTGATGGTGCGCGCCTGCCAAGTGTATCCGCCGGCGCGGTCGAAACGTGCCAGCAGGCTGTGGTGTCGGTCATGTATAGCCGCAGATATATCGCCGGCCGAGATACGCTCCTCGACGACGGCGATCTCGTCCCGGATCTGCTGGAGGCCGGAAAACGCCTGCGCGGCGAGCGTCCAGAGGGTCGCGTCGACGCCCGCCTCGCCCCACTCGGGATCGTTCTCGAGAAAGATCTCCTGCGGCAGATATCCGACCCGTGTCTCGCGAGGCCGGGTGACCGCGCCGTCGTCGGCCGTCTCGACGCCGCGAATGATGCGCATCAGCGTCGATTTGCCCGAGCCGTTGTGGCCGACGAGGGCGATGCGCTCGCCGGGGTTGACGACGAACGTCACGTTCCGGAACAGGGTCCGGACGCTGAACGATTTCGAGAGATTCCGTATCTGAAGCGACATATCGGAGTGCTGCATTGTATCACGGCTTCGGCCTGCACTCAACATGGAACGACTGGCACTCCGATGGCCAAGCGCCGAAGCCGGCGCGCCGGACGGACTTTGTATATTTTCTCTTACACAACGACGACCGCGGCGGCTCTTCTGGAGATGTCATCGAAGTCTTGTTCCGATGTCCCGATACCTCTATAATCCGATCCGGGCCCCGTCGGTTCGCGAACCTCCGCAACTGATGCGAACCGATATCCCAGGCCCCGTCGAGGTAGATTCATCATGAAGATCCGCCCATTCGCACTCGAGCGTTACTTTGCGCGATACGAGTTTTCGACCCCCTGGCTGCTCTGTTCGTCTGACTGCGAGAGCATGACGGTCGGCGACCTGCTGGCGCTCGACCCCGGCGCGGAGGAACGGCTTTCCGCGCTCTGGCTCGGGTATACGGAAAGCCTCGGGCATCCCGATCTCAGGCAAGCGATCGCTTCGCTCTACGAACGCATCCCAGCCGACCAGATTCTTGTTCACGCCGGCGCGGAGGAAGCGATCTTCACGTTCATGAACGTCGCTCTCGAGCCGGGTGACCAGCTCATCGTGCATGCCCCGTATTACCAGTCGCTCGGGGAAGTGGCTCGCAGTATCGGCGCACAGGTGACCGAGTGGCCTGGCGATCCTGCAGGAAGCTGGGAACTGGACATCGAGGTACTCAAACGCTCTATCACCGACCGGACGCGTGTCGTGGCAATCAATGCTCCCCACAACCCGACAGGTTTCGTTCCGTCACAAGCGTTTCTCGAGGAACTCTCGGCGCTCTCGGAACAGCACGGATTCATCGTCTTCTCCGACGAGGTGTACCGCGGGCTCGAACATGGCTGCCCCACCCTCCCGGCGTTCGCCGACATCAACCCTCGCGCCGTTTCCCTCGGCGTCATGTCGAAGACCTACGGTCTCCCCGGGCTTCGGATCGGCTGGCTCGCAACGCGAAACGACGCCCTGTTCCGCGAGATTGCCGCGTTCAAGGACTACACCACGATCTGTTCCAGCGCTCCTGCGGAGTTTCTCGCGACGCTCGCGCTGCGCCACAGAAAGCCGATCGTCGAGCGCAACCTGAGAATCATCCGCCACAATCTCGATCTGCTCGACACGTTTTTCGGCAGACACCCTGATCTCTTCCGCTGGCGAAGGCCGAAAGCCGGGCCCATCGCATTTCCAGCCCTGCTCCGGGGATCCGTCGCCGAGTTCTGCGAGGATCTCGTCCGGAAAGCAGGCGTTCTGCTCCTCCCGGGAAGTCTGTACGGCCCGATATACAATGCGTTTCGGATCGGTTTCGGCCGGAAGAATCTTCCCGACGCTCTCGACCGTCTGAAGAAGCATCTCGAGACATCAATCGGAACCTGAGACGATCATCACGCCAGGATCATTCCCAATCCCCGCAACTGCTGATATCATGCGAAGAGATGACCAGGGAGGATCAAGATGACCGAGCATACCGGGCTGTACAAACCTTCGCTTGCCCTGCTGACCGATCTGTATGAACTGACGATGGCCTATTCCTACTGGAAGTCGGGAACGGCGGACAAGGAGGCGGTCTTCACGCTGTTTTTCCGGGAAAACCCGTTTCACGGCGGTTTTGCGATCGCGTGCGGCATCCAGCCGGCGCTCGATTTTCTCGCGAAGTTTCATTTCGACGACGAGGACATCGCGTATCTCTGGTCGCTGAAAGGCAACGACGGCCAGTCTTTGTTCGAAAAGGGGTTCCTGGATTTTCTGTCCGGCCTGCGATTCGCCTGCGATGTCGAAGCCGTCCGGGAGGGCACGGTCGTCTTCGCCCAGGAGCCGCTGATCAGGGTAAAAGGGCCGATCATGCATGCCCAGCTCGTCGAAACGGCGCTGCTCACGATCATCAATTTCCAGACGCTTATCGCCACCAAGGCCGCCAGAATCTGTCATGCGACGCGTGGCGAGCAGGTGCTCGAGTTCGGCCTACGGCGGGCCCACGGCATCGACGGCGGTCTTGCAGCAAGCCGGGCGGCATATGTCGGCGGCTGTCATGCAACATCGAATGTGCTGGCGGGCAGGCTGTACGGCATTCCCGTTCGCGGGACGCACGCGCACAGCTGGATCATGTCGTTCGACTCCGAGCTCGAAGCGTTCGACGCCTACGCGGACGCGCTTCCCAACAACTGCGTGTTTCTCGTCGACACCTACGACACGCTCGAAGGGGTCAAAAACGCCGCGATCGTCGGCACACGCCTGAAGGAGCGCGGGCACAAACTTGTCGGCATCCGCCTCGACTCGGGCGATCTTGCCTATCTCAGTCGCGAAGCCAGGCGCATTCTCGACGAGGCCGGATTCATAGACGCAGCTATATTTGCCAGCAACGATCTCGACGAGCACATCATCGCGAGCCTCAAGGAGCAGGGCGCCGCCATCGCCGTCTGGGGGGTCGGCACAAAGCTCGTGACGGCATTCGACCAGCCGGCCCTGGGCGGCGTCTACAAGCTGACGTCGGTCAAGCGGCCGGGCGAGGAGTGGAAGCACCCGATCAAGCTTTCCGAGCAGCACATCAAGATCACCACGCCGGGCCATCTCCAGGTGCGAAGATTCAGGCGTTCGGGCGAGTGCTCCGCCGATCTCATTTTCGACGAACTGACGGGCTGTCCGGCCGAACCGGTCATGGTCGACCCCCTCGATCAGACCCGGAGACGGAAACTCGGAAGCGATCTGACGGCCGAAGATCTGCTGCAACCGGCCTTCCGGAGGGGGCACCCCGTCTTCGAGCACGAGCCACTCGAAGCGGCACGAAAGCGGACCTACGATCAGCTTGCCGGGTTCCATGGCGGCATCAAGCGCTTCGTGAACCCGCATCGGTATCCCGTCGGCCTCGAACTGGGGCTGCACGAGATGAAGACGACCCTGATCCTGAAGGCCCGCGGCTTCGCAAAATAGGAACGAAGGAACACGTGATCCGCAGATGACGGAGCTTATTGAGTCCTGCACATCAAAAACCAGCTTCGTGTCTCCGTTCGTGCTGAGCTTGTCGAAGCACGAACAGCTACTTGCAGATGATTCCTCATTTCGCCCTTCGACAGGCTCTGGGCAAACGGGCGGCTTTCATTCTGCAGGATTCAATAGATTTACACAGGAAGGCGTTCGGAATTGGACATTTCGGCACGAGGAGAAAGGGCAATGAGGGGATTGATTCTGGTGGATCTGCAGAATGATTTCATGCCGGGCGGGGCCCTGGCGGTCGCCGGGGGCGACGAGACGGTGCAGGTTGCGAACCAGGTGATACCGGCATTCGAGTTCGTCGTCGCGACGCAAGACTGGCACCCGGCCGATCACGGAAGTTTCGCCGCATCGCATCCGGGCCGAAAACCCGGAGAGATCATCAAGCTTGCCGGGCTTCAGCAGATTCTCTGGCCGGCCCACTGCGTGCAGAACACGCCAGGAGCGGCGTTTCATCAGGACCTCGATCCGCGCGTCAACCGGAATGTCGTCCGGAAGGGAACGATCCGGGACGTCGATTCCTACAGCGGGTTCTTCGACAACGGCGGCCGCCACGACACCGGACTTGCGGATCTTCTCCGGCGGCATGGGGTGAGCGATCTGTTCGTCATGGGTCTCGCGACGGATTACTGCGTGAAATTCACGGTTCTCGACGCCTGCCGGCTCGGATTCCGAGTCAGCGTCATCGAGGCGGGTTGCCGCGCCGTCAATCTGACCCCCGAAGACGGGGAGCAGGCCCTCCGAGAGATGGAGCGCGCAGGAGCCCGGCGGCTCCCCCTCTCAGATCCGGCGCTTCAAAAACGTATTCCGCAGTTATAGGGGATGAGCCTCACCGCGTCTTCCGCGAGAAGCGTGTGAGGAAATTCGCGTCTGACGCGCATTGTGTATAGCTTCACGCCACCCCATGCGGTGAACGTGAACAGCGAAACGGCAACCTCGTCATCGGAGAACGTCACCCAGGCGGGAAGCCGGGTGAGAATTTTCGTGTCGTTGTAATGCGCATGCCAGTACAGATGGAACTGATCGCCGACGATCCTCAGGACAGCAAGTTGAACGAATCCTTCGCGACTGCCGTCGGTTCGAATGTGTTCCAGATATGCGTTGACAACGTTTTTCCGACTTCGTATTTCGCCGAAACGCTCTTCGAAGTCATACTGATCGAGAAGCCTGGGGCTTTTTCGAGGTCGTGCGTAGAGCAGAGGAAATCCGCGCCCGCTGTCGACGTAATAGGCATACTCGAGACTATATCCATCCTCCATTTTCAGACGGTTGAGGTGTCTGAAATAGCTTTCCACGTTGAATTCCAACGGCAAGCCCTCCAGCGGGGGTTCTGCGTTCGGCCGCATGCCTGAAGCTGCTTCTTCGCGGCTCCGCGGTTCCTCGAGCCTTGCGAGCATGCGGGAGCGTATTTTTTCAGGCAAATCCGCAGGAGGATGATATGCCCCCGGTTGCAGGCGCCTGATGGCCATGACGCGCCTGTGAATATCGGGGGGAAACAGCAGCATGATGGCGCCGAGGAGAAAACAGGCGATGAAAAATGAAGCAATCGCCCGGCCATAGAAACGTATCAGGCTCATCAACGAACGTTTTGCGGTGATTCCCGGCGCGCGACAAATTTCGTCACCTCGACGACGGGAATGACGCTGAGGGAGATGCCGAGAACGACGCCCATCTGGGCCGCGTCGAGCGAAGCCGCGTTCATGAGCTTCTGCAGGAACGGGAGATACATCGCCGCCATCTGCAGGAGCGAGGCGAGGAGAACGGCGCCGACGAGGCTCATGTTCCCGAAGATGCCCACCCTGAACAGGGATTTTTCGTAACTTCGGCAGTTGAAAATGTTGAACAACTGAAAGAACACCATCACGCCGAACGCCATCGTCTGGGCCAGTTTTACGGCCGCGTCAGACTGTTCGGGGGTCGCCGGGGCGCCGTTCCAGTTCAGACCGAGACTGTAAGCCCACAGAGTTCCGACCGTCATCAGGACGGCGACGACGCCGACCTGCACCGACATCGGACCGGACAGCAGGGGTTCGTTATGGCGGCGGGGCTTTTTCTGCATTTCGTCGCCTTCGGCGGGATCGACGCCGAGCGCGATCGTCGTGAAGCCGTCGGTGACAAGGTTCACCCAGAGGATCTGCACCGCGCGGAGCGGAGCGGCCCAGCCCATCAGCGAAGCGGTGAGCAGGGTCAGCACCTCGCCGGCGTTCGTCGAGATCATGAAGCCGATCGCCTTGCGGAGGTTGTTGAAGATGATGCGCCCTTCTTCGACGGCGGAGACGATCGAAGCGAAGTTGTCATCGACGAGTACCATGCCGGCGGCTTCGCGGGCCACATCGGTGCCGGAGCGGCCCATCGCGACGCCGATATCAGCGCGGGTGAGAGCCGGAGCGTCGTTCACGCCGTCGCCGGTCATGCTCACGACGTGGCCGTGGTGCTGAAGAGCCTTGATGATGCGCATCTTATCCTCGGGGCTGGTGCGCGCGTAGATCGCGACCGATTCGACGATCGACCGCAGGCCTTCTTCATCGAGTTTCGACAATTCCTCGCCGGTCATCATCCGCATGCCGTCGTCGAACAGGCCGACCTTGCGGCCGACCGCCCTGGCGGTGGCGGCGTGATCGCCAGTGATCATGACGACCATGATCCCGGCCTTCCTGCATTTCGCCACGGCTTCGATTGCCTCGGGACGCGGCAGGTCCATCATTCCCACGAGACCGACGAACGTGTATCCCTCTTGTTCGCCCTCACAGAACGCCGTCGGATCGGTTCCGGCGGGCAGGCCGCGGACGGCGAAGCCCAGCACGCGCAACGCCTCATCGGCGTATCCGAGATTCTTCTTCAGGATGAGTTCGCGATCGGTTTCGGACAGCGGCCGCTCGCCGGTGCGACCGGCGATGCGTGTGCATCGTGCAAGAACGGCCTCGAGCGAGCCCTTGAGGTGGGCTTTCAGCCCCGACCGGCTGCCATGCACGGCGACCATGTATTTGATCTTGCTGTCGAACGGCAGTTCGCCCTGGCGAGGGTAGCGTTCGCGCAGGGTGAGCAGGGAGCGATCAAGTTTTCCTGCCAGCGTCATCAGCGCGCCTTCGGTGCCATCGCCGACCATGGTCCAGGCGCCATTCGGCTCCTGGCGCAACGAGGCGTTGTTGCACAGCACGGCTGTTTCCGCGAACGAAGCCATCGCCGCGGCTGCATATTCGCCTTTCACCGCGGTGATCGTTCCATCCGCGGCGTATCCCTCACCGGTGACCTCATACTCCTGGTCGCAGGTGTACACGCGAGTCACGACCATCTGGTTGCGGGTCAGGGTGCCGGTTTTGTCGGTACAGATGACGGTCGCCGAGCCGAGGGTCTCGACCGTCGGCAGTTTGCGGATCAGGGCGTTGTGCTGGGCCATGCGCCGGACGCCGATCGCGAGCACCAGAGTGACGACGATCGGAAGGCCTTCCGGGATGGCCGACACCGCGAGGGCGATTGCGTTGAGCAGGACGTCGGTGAAGCTCTGCTTGTGGACCAGGTAGCTGCTGACGAAGATGACGGCGCAGATGCCGAGAACGCCCCTCGCGATGAGGGAACTGAACGTCTCGAGCTTTCTCGTGAGCGGGGTCTGGACTTCGTCGGCCGTCTGCACGAGGCCGGCGATCTTTCCGAGTTCGGTCGCCATGCCGGTTCCGGTGACCACCGCTTCTCCGCGTCCCGCGGTCACATGGGTCCCCATGAAAATCATGTTCGTCTTGTCGGCCAGGACGGCGGTCACTTCGATTTTCGCGGCTTGTTTCTCAGCCGCGATCGTCTCGCCGGTGAATATAGCTTCCTCTATACGAAGTCGCTTCGTCGACACAAGCCGCCCGTCGGCGGGCACCCGGTCGCCCTCCTCGAGCAACACCAGATCGCCCGGCACGAGTTCGACCGCCGTCACGTCGAGCACCTCGCCGTCGCGGCGCACCCGGCAATGGGGGGCCGACATGCCCTTGATATTGTTGATGGCGCGCTCCGCCTTGCTTTCCTGGTAATAGCCGATGCCGGCGTTCACGACGAGAACGAACAGGATGATGGTGACGTCGCTCAGGTGGCCGACGAGTCCGGTTACGAGGGCGGCGGCCAGAAGGATGTAGATCAGCGGGTTCGTGAACTGGCGGCCGAGCAGCACATACCAGGGGGTCGGCTTTCCCTGGGCGATCTCGTTCGGACCGAACGCCGCGAACCGCGTTTCCGCCTCGGAACGCGAGAGACCGCGTTCGCCCGTTCCGAAGGCTTTCAGGGCATCTGCCGCCTCCCGGCTCGACCAGTCGTTTTTCACGGCTTCGCGGATCTGTTCCATGAAAGTCATTTCTCCCGTTCTTCTTTGTTCGCGTGGGAATTATACAACTTCTCCCTCCATCGCGAGAGAGCATGATAGAATGGTACATCCGTTTCGTTCCATGGGAGAGAGGACAACTTCAGGAATGGCGAACCAGGACGAACATACGCAGACGGCGCCGGCGCTTCCGGAAACGCTCGATCCAGGCGCCTGGATCTCCCTCGCCCTCACTTCGGAGCATCCGGTGGAGCGGCTTCTTGCGCTCGACGAGATCGCTTTTCAGGGGCTCGGAGCAGAGTTTTCAGGAATCATCGATCGTATCGCCGCCGACGAGACGTCGGAAGAGTGCAGTTACCGAGCGAAACAGCTGCTTGCAACGCTCAACAAAAAGCGCTTCGACCGCAAGATCGAGAAGGTCGAGCTGACGCCCGAACGCACGAAGGCTCTTCTCGAGGTCGGCGAAGATACCCTCAGGCGCACCGTCCAGCTTTCGCTCCGCAAGCCGCCCGCCCCGGAAATCCTCGACACCTGGCGGGCCCATATCCTCAGCGAAGACAACGCCGAGGTTCTCGCCGTCGGCCTCACGCTTCTCGCCAAGTTCGGCACGTCGCAGGACGCCGGCCTGGCTTCGGCGTTCGCCGACCACCCCTCCCCCACCGTCATCAAGGCGATCATCGATCTGCTGCATACGCAGAATCTCGAGGGGTTCAAGGAACGGGTCGCCGACTTCCTGACATCCGATGATATCGAAATCCGCCTTCATGCGATCCGGAAGCTTCGGAGCTTCGACCCGGCCGAAGCCCAGGCGTATCTGAGATCGATGCTTTCTGCTCGCGACCCGTTGATCAGGCAACGGGGCCTTCGCGAGCTTCTTCTGGTGCCGTTCAGCGAGAGCGAGGCCCTGTATCTCGCCTACCTTGCAGCGGAACCAGTGCCCCTCCTTCTCTCGCTGGCAGGGTCGGCCGTCGCGATGAACCCGTCGCCGGACCTTCCGCTGAAGCTGTACGACATTTATGCAGGCCTCCGGGGGACCCGCGCGCATATCCTCCAGCTGGTCATCAAGCAACTGATCACGGCGATCAAGGCATCGGGCATTCTCGAGGAGTCGATCGATCAGTATCTCGAAAAGCTGAAGGACGGCCTCAGAAAACGCAAACTTCAGACGGCGTGCAGAATCGCGCTCAACGATCTCACCCAGGAAGACCCCGAGGCACGACTCGCGGCCGTCAGGGTGCTCGTGCAGGGGCTCGACGTTCCGCACGTGCGGGAAGCTCTCGAGCAGCTTCAGATGCGCGAAACGGTCGAAGAGATCCGTGAACTGCTCCAGCAGGCTCTCGGGAAAACCCAGGACGAGTATTCCGTCGAAACGCTCCGGCGGATCGTCCGGGACGGCTCGTTCTACGACCTCGATCCGAAGAGTCAGCGGCGGCATCTTTCGGCCATACGCGACCAGGATTCGTTCGCCGAGCTTCGTGAAACGATCGGCGTGCTCCTTCTCGCGAAACTCGACCGCTCGGTCCTCCTCCATCTGTTCGACCGGATTGCCACCCACGGCGTGAGATGGGACCCCAAGCCGATGTTCGCGCACCTCAAGCACGAGGACCCCGGGGTCGTCGCCGCCGCGCTGCGGACGATCGGCCGGTTCGACCTCGATTGTATAGCTTACGAAATACCGAACTACCTGCGGCAGGACGACGTCCGCATCAAGACCGCCGCGCTCGAACTGTATATCGTATCGGACAGGGCCAGCGCGCTTCAGTATCTGACGGGGATGTTGAAGTCGCCCCAGATGAAGGTTCGCAAGAACAGCCTCTCCCTGCTCGCGACGGTCGATTTCGCGTCGGTCCAGAACCTGCTGCTGGAATACCTTCCGACGGAAAAGAACGCGGAGCTGCGCACCCAGGCGGCGTTCATTCTCGCGACCAACCCGACCCGCGAGGGATTTGCCGTTCTCTACAGCTGCACCCACGACGTGAACGGCGTCATCCTCCCGGGCTCTCAGGATCTGTGGGACGCCGTGATCGCCGGCGCGATCCCCCTTCTCGCTCCGGATATCGCCACGCTGATGGCCGCCGTTGCGAAAAAGTCGGCTCCGGCTGCGGCGACGGCACCCGAAGCCCCGCCGGCCTACACGTTCAAGAAGGTCACTGCCTCGAGCACCAGGAACCTCTACGGCGAAAAGGATCAGATGCCCGGTTCGGCCGTATCGCCGCAGTTCACGGAAGTCCAGGCCCGCGAGGCGATTGGCCGCGCGACGGGCTTCGCGGAACAACATCGCACCATTCTCGCGGCGGCGGCCGTCGTTCTCGCCATTGCCGGACTCTGGCGGTTCGCCGGCGACCGGCTGAGCCTTCCCGGCGGCTCCGGCACGGCCCCCAGGGTCGTTCACGAGACCCAGGCCGCCAGAATGGAGGAGAGCGGAGGCAAAGCCCCGTCGATGGTCGCCGGCACCCGCGGCAGTCCGGGCCAGTTCCTGTCGGGAAGCGGGTACGCGAGTTCGATGAAGGCGATGCACGACGAGCGCCTTTCGATCTCGGCCGAGTTCGCCCGGAAAAGCGAGCAGGCGCTCCAGGAGACCCTGATGAAGATGGCGGACGACCCGAATTACAAGGGCTACGCCGAGTTCTATCTGAACCAGAACTGCAAGATGGGCCTCGAGTGCATCGAAAAAGGGGAGTTCAGGGAGGCCCGCGATTACCTGATGAAAGCCCTCGAGGACACCTCGATCTCGGAGGAAGCACGAGTCCTGGTGTGCCAAAGCCTGCTGGGTATCGGCTACGAGGTCGGCGACAAGGAAGTCCTCGAGAAGGCGATGGATCGCCTTCTCGCGATGATTCCCGAAAAGGAGCTTCCAAAGGAGTACAACCGCCAGTCGATGAAGGAAGCCTTCGACGGGTTGAAGCGCATGCATGAAATCACCCCGCAGCAGTTTTCCGAATTCATGCAGAAGCTTGCCCGGGAGCATCCCGGCAAGATTCCCCCGGAGATGCAGGAAAAAATGCTCGAGGGGTTCAAGCAAATGCAGAACCGATTCAAATGATCACTCGTCTGATATGTACGGACTTTCGATCGGCAAGAGGTGCAGCGACATGAAAGAAACGCCAGGAATCACGTTCAGGAGGGGGTCTGCCTACCTCATCGTGCTCGGCGTGGCGGCGATCCTCATCATCATCGCGCAAACACTGACGGAAACCGGCATTTCCACCCGCCGGCTGGCCGTCAGGTCGGTGAACGACCAGAAAGCCATGGACTGCGCGGAAGCCGCGACCAACCTCACCTATCGTCTCATCGCCGAGGAGATGAACGATCCGAAGATGATCTACGATGCGATCAGCTTCAAAAAACTCGATTTCGACAGCTGGTTCTGGAAGTTCAGGCTGCCCCAGGTCATGGGTGGGGGCAACGTCGATCCGCTGCAGTTCAAGAACACCAACATCGAGAAAGCGGACACGGAAGGCAACGGTCTCGGTCTCGAGATCAGCCTCGGGCCCGAGATGGTCGCGAAGCTCAGAAAAACGTATACAAACAAGGACTTCGCCGACCTCGAGGACCTGTACCGGGATATGGGCGGCGAGGTTTCGATCAGGAGCGAGGCGTCGATCAAGCGCGTCTTCGGCATCCTGCCGAAGAGCAAGAATTACGAAATTCCCGGGCTGACGTTCGATCTGACCGAGGCCAACAATCTGACCGACCTGAACGTCGGGAACTTTCTCAACTCGATCATGGACGACAAGGAGTTCAAGATCAACCTCACCGACCAACTGGTCGGGTATATTCCCGACGTCAACTTCGGCGACGTCGTGCGCGAGGTCATCAAGAACATCCAGTTCAATCTTGCCCTGTATTCGGTCGCCATCCCGATCCCGGTCGGCAGGCTGATCGGGGCGCTTCTGAAGGGCATGTGCGACAAACTCGGCGAGGGCGCGACGCTGAAGGGGTTTCTCAAGAACACGCTTTTGAAGGATCTGAAGCTCGAAATCGATCTGACCGACTTCAAGAACTCGATCCGGAACCGCATTCTCGGCTTCCTGCCGGACGAAATCAGCACGCTGGTCGGCAAGGTCGGCTGGGGCGTGACGGTCGAGAAGATCGGCATCTTCGAGGTGGAAACGACGGTCGAATACCAGCCGCAGGGGTCGCGCGGCACGACGATCCGCAAGACGCTGCACACGCAGCGGGATTTTCGCGTTGCCGACGTGCAGCCCATCGCTCCCGATTACAGCTTCTTCGTCGCGAACTCGAAGCTCCTGTTCGAGGACGAAGGGCTCGAAAACACAGACGGTTTTGAGGGCGACAAGGAAATCAACTGGGCCGAGGGCATGGGCTCGCTGATCATCCACAACATCACCTTTTTCGACGACGAGCTGTTCGCGAAGCTGAAAACCTTCTTCGGGGCGATCGGGAGCATGGACGTCGAAAAGCTCGCGAACGGCTTTTTCCTGCCCGGCCGCGTGCGGGTGAACGGCACGAAGCCGATGGAGATCCGGCTCAACTTCGGGCTGCTCGACTTCCTCGGAAGCGGCTACACCTTCACCGAGGCGCTGAAGGGCTGCGAGATCGCGGCCCTGCTGATCAACAACACCGACAAGAACAAGCATCGTGAAAAGAAGGGTTCTTCTCTCGACAAGCCCAACCCGGCCAAGCACTCGTACATGCCGACCATGGGCGAAAGCTTCTACGGGATAAGCGCCGAAAGCCCCCCGCCGATCGGGGGATGGGTCGCCCTGTTCAACATCCTGGAGGGTCTGCTCGAAAAGACGGGCGCCGGCACGATCACGGCGGGCGACTTCATGAGCGTCCCCCTCGATGCGCTGAAGGTGCCTCACTTTGACTGGCCCTGGCTGACGGACAGCACCATGTGGATCCCCGTGCCGAAGTTCTATAACAAAACGTATTTATTCGGCGACTTTCACTGCGAGTTTCCTCTTTCGTTCCGGGTCGAGGGGAATCTCTGGAAGAAGTTCTCGCGGGTGAAGATGCCGATGATCCGTCTGCTCATCCCGCTGAACTGGATCGGGTTCCCGAACGTCGACATCACCCTTCCGCCGCTTCCATTCCAGGACAATATCGTCGAGCCGTACGGTTTCTGCGCGTATCCTCCGCTCGAAAAGGACAGCGGAGAGGTGGACGCCGCCGGGATGAGCAAGGAGTGGAATCCCGCCGAAGCAAAAAACCTTCCATCGAATATATATTCACCGATGCAGTATTTGAAGAAGGCAAGTTACTATTACGCGACGACGAGCGACTTCTCGAAGGACATCGCGAACCGGAGCTCCGAGATGGACGTTCCGGGCGTCGGGAAGAAGATGGTCTTCAACTGCGACGGCGTGACGTTCGTGGAGGGCACGGACGGTCAAGGTCTGTTCTTCCGGAACGAACTGTATGTCTGCGGAAGAGGCATCATTGTCGCGGCCGGCAACATCCATCTGAAGAGCATCCGGCGGGTGGACCCGCCGGGCGGCCCGCCGACGATGCTTTCGATCATCGCGCGGAATGGGGCGATCATCAACAACGGCAAGAACGTCGTCGAAGCCTGTCTATACGGCGATCGGGGGCTGATGAACCCGTTCTACGGCTCGCTGAAGATCCGCGGCAATCTGGTCGTGAACCAGTTCAACCGCAAGGACTGCCAGGGAAAGGTCGACGTGCATTACGAGTCGAACCGGACGCACAGTTCCCTCATGTCGTATTTCAAGGACGTCGCCAAATACGATCCGACGCGATATCACGCCACGTTCAGCAAGAAGTGGCGCGCCTACGAATTCCAGAAGAAGTGAAGGGTTTTGCATCATGAGCACGCAGAGGGGTTACACGCTCATCGAGGTCATCCTGTCGTTGTTCATCCTCGTGCTCGTTCTCGGCCCGTTCCTTCGCGGTCTCGGCGGACAGGCCCAGGTCGGAGAGGACACCGAGAAGCTGCAGATGGCGGCAAAAATCCTCCAGTCGATCAAGGAGGAGGTATCGTCGGTGCGATTTCGGGATTTCTGGTCGTATGCCGACTCGAACACGCCCGACAGCGGCGGCGAATATAAACTTGACGATATGTTCTGGCCCCATTCCCGCGACGAGGTCGTCAGCTACCAGAAAAAATACCGGGACTTCAACGCCCGGGGAACGTTCAAGTTCGTCAAGCGCCAGGGCCGCGAGCCAAGCGACCGGAGCGTGCTTTTTTTCAAGGTCTGGGTGACCTGGATCCAGCCGAACGCCGGCAAGCAGGAGCGTTCCACGAGCATGATCCTCGTGGAACCGAAATCGTGATCGAATGAGACGGGAGGACGTGCCATGAAACATTCCAACAGAAGCCGCGGGTTCACCCTGGTCGAGGTCATGGTGGCTACCGCCGTGTTCGCTCTCGCCGCCGGCGGCATCTATGCGTTTCTGCGCCATGGGAATCTCGAGAGTACCCGGGCGTATACGCGCCAGGGGATGGTGAACCAGGCCACGACGGTGCTGAAGGCGATGCAGGATGATTTCCGGATGGCCGCATCGGCGAGCCTGAAGTTCGATGCGGACAAGGGCGAAGTCACCCTTCAGCAGCATCGGAACGGCGACGATCTCGCGCTGATCAGCTACAAATGGGAAAAACCGCGACTGATCCGGAAGGTCGTGTACAAGGGCAGTACTTCGATCCGAGTGCTGAGCACGGCGATGGACGCGTTTTCGGTCGAGACGAAGCCCCGCCCGTCGATTTCTGAAGACGATCTTCCCGACACCCCCGAGCAGGTGTCGATCAAGCTGAGCCTCCGGGCGAACATTCCCGGCCTCACGCAGGACCTCGTCCACGACCAGCACGTCATGGCGACGATGCGCGAGGTGTCGTCGGCGAAGAACGATCCTCACTGGCGCGACGTCGGGAACATGAAAGGCGTGTTCAGCACCTACGGAAACCTGCTCAACAGCATCGGCGACGATGCCAAGCTGCTCGTGGAGGACATCGGCAAGACGCTCCAGAGCGATCTCGACAGGCTCGAAGCGAACGTCGAGGAAGCCCTGAACAAGCCCAAGGCGAATCTTGAGGCGACGAAACGGGAACTCAAGAACGCCCTGAACGACATCGCCAACGCCGACCTCGATCTGACCTCGGCCATCAAGGACTGCGAAACGAACATGAGCGATCTTCCCGAAGACATTTTCGAGCGGAAACTGTCGAAGGCGGGCACCTGGTTCGCGAGCAAGGAGAAAGCCCTCAACCGCGTAAAAAACAGCTTTGCCAGCATGAAGACCATCGAGCAGATGGATTACAAGAAGCTGGAAAAGGCCGCCGGCTCGTTCGAACTCAAGGACACGTTCAAGAGCATCTTCGACGCGAAAAAAGATGCCATGACACAGAAGATCACTCTGGCCAACAACAAGAAAAAAGTCGAAGACCTGCTGACCAAGGTCGAAAACGCGGATCCCAGCAAGGGCGAGTGACGCCTATCCCGGCCGCAAGCCGGAATCATCCGACATCGGGTGATTCCGGCTTTTCGTTTCGCATGCCCAGCAGTTCGTAGACCGGAACCGAGCGAGTGCCGCTTTCCAGTTCCATTCGTTCGATATACCCGAACCGGATTTTTCCCGCCGCGGAACGGATCGTGACGGGCTCGATCATGATGCCGGTCGTGCGGGCCTTCTTGCTTTCCGCTTCGAGTTTCATCGCAACCTGCAGGGTGCGCCCGATCACGGTGTAGTCGAGCCGGCCACGGGAAGAGCCGATACAGCCGGCGACCACCTGGCCGCAGGCGAGTCCGATTCCCGTCTGGACGGTGAACAGGCCCTGTTTCGCGCGATCGCGATTGAATTCGTCGAGGGCTTCGCGCATGGCGAAGGCGGCCCGGCAGGCACGCACCGCAGAAGGTTCTTCTCCTTCGCGAGGGTAGAATACCGCCTGAATGGCGTCGCCGATGAACTTGTCGAGAACGCCGTGGTGGTCCTTGATGCACCGAGCCATTTTCGTGAAATACCCGTTGAGCATCAGAACGACCTGTTCTGGAGGATGCGTTTCGGAGATCGTTGTAAAGCCTCTGATATCTGAAAACAGGATCGTCGCCTCGACGCGCTGTCCGCCTGGTCTGATGCCGCTGTCGTCGTCGCGCGCGACGACCTGGAGGACATCTTCGGACACGAGGCGGCTCATTCGTTCCTTTTCCTGCAAACCTTCCGCCATGCGGTTGAGCGAATCCCCGAGTTCTCCGAATTCGTCGAGGGTCTCGGTTTGAACACGCCACGAGAGACTTCCTCTCGACGTGGCCTGGATCGCCTCGATGAACGACGCCATCGGCCGGGTCAGGAACCACGTCGTGGCGCGGGCGATGAGAACGGCGAGGAACAGGGCACACAACACGAGCGCCAGACCCCAGGTGCGCGTGAAACCGCCGGGGAGCTCGTCGAGCGGTTCCGCATAGGCCATCGCGAGATAAGCTCCCATACCCATCATCCGGCCGGCGGCCAGATACGGGGTGGCTCCTCGCATATTGTTCATCCGTCCGTTGGTACGTGAGGCGAGGAAGGAATTCGCCAGCCATTTGCGGCTTTCCGCGAGCTCCACGAAGGGAACGGTGAACGTCGGCCATTCGAGGTTCACCGTTTCGCTGGTCTTCGTGGGAATACGATATACATGAATATATATTTTGAATCCGTTCTTTTCGCGGCAAAGAAGGCGGGGATGCCGTTCCAGAATCCGGAAAAAGGGAACGAAGGGCATGTGAGGCTCGAGAACCCCGATGGCGGCGATTTTTGGCGGCACCCCGGCCGAGCCGCCGCCGAGCATGACCAGTTTCTGGAAGGTTCCAGAAACTGGGTTTTCAAACAGACAGCCGGGATTCGCAAACAATTCGCCGAAGTATTTCATATCGAAGTTCTTTTCGAGAACCGACAAGGAAATGGCGATCGCGTTCTGGATTTTCTCCTGCGTCTTGCGATCCAGCTGGGAAAAAGCGCCCCGGGCACACATCGTCTCGGCCAGCGGTCCCCGGAGAAAATCTCCGATCCGTTTCATGAGGCTGTTCTTGTTGCCGCCCCACACGAACCGCTCCTCTCCGTCGTTGCGGAACCACTGCATCCCCACCATCACCTGGGCACTCTTCAGGCTTCGCACCCAGGCTTCTCCATGGGTTGCATCGCGGGTGTTTCGCCACAGCGCACGCTGTACGGAGCGCAAGCGTTTTTCAGCCCGCAGAGCAGATGCCCGCATGAACCGGTCGAGACGTTCGAGTTCGAGCGTCATGACGTCGAGCGTTTCCTCCGCCTTCAGGTCGTGTTCCGAACGGAGAAACGCGCGTCCCATCCAGCCGATCCCGACGAGCGGCACGACGGCCCCCAAGAGGAACACCAGCGTCACCTTGGTGCCGATCCCCGTCGACAGCGGCAGTTCCGGGCTCATCAGCCGTGACAGCACGAAAAGGCCCAGAAGGCCGGCGATTCCGAGAACGATATCCAGAAGCGAGCGCCCATCGGGCGAAAGAACGGTCAGCTCATCCGACCGGATCCGGATTCCAAGAACGGGAAGCCGACCTTTCTCGATCAGATCGACCAGTTCCGGATTCCATCGTGTCAGGTTGAGAATCCTGCCCGGGGCCAGATCGAGATAAATCAGATCGCCGTTCTCACGTTCGAATCGTGGAAGGCCGTGCGCGGAACGCATGCCGAACAGCCGTTCTCCCTTCGTCGTTCTGCGATGCCCGATCTTCCGAAGAATCACGCCGGGGCGCATGTCCTTGTCGAGAAAACTCACCTGGATCAACGCGTCCATCTGGCCGGAGCCGGCTGAAAACACGGGGATATTGATGATGAAGCAGGAACTTTGGTGCAGGAGGGAATACGCGGGAAAGGCCTTTGCATACCATTCCTCCATGCTGCTTGGGATGTCCAGGAGACTTCGGATGACTCCGTCAGACCAGCGGCATGACGGGGGCTTGCCGACGAGGAGTTGACGCAGGAATTCCATCCCGAACCGGGAGGAATAAAACAGGAAATATTCGCGCATCGCGGCTTTCAGGACGCCGGTGTCCACCCTTCCCCGAAGCGCCGGTGTCAGATAGGCGTTCTGGGATTCGGCGCCCATGACGAGGACATACGCCGGCGGGATTCCCGTCAGTTCGAAGATCTTCCTCCTCAGCCGGAGAACCGACTCGCCTCTCGTCAGCGTCTTCGGGTCGAACGACGCCAGCCAGGGCCAGTTGCGACTTGGAGCCCACGGATCGATATTCTTCTGCTGGAGCAATTCATGCAGGATCTCGCTCGCTCCGAGATCCGCCTGAAAGTCCTGCATCTGCGTCACGCAGTCCTGGCGAGCCTGCATCAGGCGTTCCTCGGCCTGCCGGGCGATCTCGCCCAGGTAGAAGGATCGGAACACCGCCAGCGGGATGACGACGAGAAACAGCCACAGGCCGATCATCTCGCGAATGCCCGGTTTGCGGCGGCCGGCGGCGGACGTCGTTCGATGCGGTCCGTTCACGCCCCGGCCTCCGGCAACAGTTCGAACAGGCTCACCGGCAGATCCTTGCCTTTGATCGGAATGGCTCCGAGAGGCTGGACGACACACGTTCCCCGGCACACCTCGGCCGTGGCAGGGCAGATGGCGATGCCGGTCCGGCTGGCCAGCTCGGAGCGGGACTCGAGCCGGGCGGCGAGATTCACCGTGTCGCCGATGACGGTGAGCGACTGCCGCCCGTCCTCCGACCCGATGTAGCCGGAGATCATCTCACCCGTGGCGATGCCGATGCCGATCTCGATCTGAAAGCTTCCCGCCGCGGCCCGCTCCCGGTTGAGCGTCGCGAGTTCGCGCCTCATATCGAGAGCCGTTCCGGCGGCCCTGAGTTCCGGGGGGGCGGCATTCTCCAGAGGAGCGAACACCGCCATTATTGCGTCAGATATATATTTATCGATCGTTCCCCGCCGAGCGGTTATGACGCTCTCCATGACGTCGAAATACCGGTTCAGGAGGGCCACGACGTCCTCGGGCGGCTGCGACTCGGCCAGCGAGGAAAATCCCCGGATATGCGCGAACAGCACGGTCCGGCGGACTCGCAGTCCGCCAGCATCCCGCATCGCGGCCTGGTCCCGGCGGACGGAGCGAAGGGCCTCGTCGGACACGAAGCGGGTCAGCCGCTGGCGCTCCCTGAGGCCCCGGGTCATGAGGTTGAACTCGTGGCCCAGCATCGCAAACTCGTCCTTCGTTTCGAGGGTGACGTCGACGTCGAGCTCGCCCTTCCCCACTCTGGCGGCGGCCTCGGTCAGTTTTCGGAGCGGCCGGGCGAAAGCTCCGGCGAGCACCATTCCCTGCAAGAAAAGAATGCCGACCGAGTACACGGCCAGGAGCATCGCCCATCCGGTTTCCGTCTGCCACCAGGCGATGTCGCTCCGCCAGTGACCGCCCGCGACGGCGACGAAGGGAAGCGGCGAGAATTTTCGGACGGCGAAGAGCATCGGCAGGCCGTTTTCCCGCGTATCCCAGGTTCCTTCGAGGTCTGAATCAACCGCTCTGCGGGCGACCGATCGCAGCAGGGCGTCCCGCCGCGCCCCTTCGGGCCAGACGCCGGACGTCGCGTCTCCCGCCCCCTGGAGATGAGGGATCGAAAACAGCCCGGCGCGCACCTGGAAGCCGGACCGCCCATCACCCAGGTTGCCAAGCGGGTTGGCAAGACTCCGCATGTAGCTTTCGGCCAGGCTGATATAGGTTTCACGCGCGAACAGAACGCCAATGGGGGTGGGAAGAGCCGCATCCGCCTCGGTAACGATCTCGAGGCTGTACTGCGCCGCCCGGTCGCCGAAAAGGCTGATCTCCAGCGGCCTGAAGTCCTGCAGGAGAATGCCGTTGAGTTCGCGATTCTGGAACGCTTCGGCGAAGGCCGCCGCGGAAATCATGCCCCCGCTTTTTTTCACGGCGTCTTCCGTTTCCGGAGTGATACTGCGGGTGAAACGCAGAAGCGCCCATGCCATCGCCTTGAAGGGATCGGCGATGATCCGCTCGATCCGAGTTTCGTCCCACGGCCCGCGCCCCTGGGGAAAGGTACGAATCAGGGTCTGCCCGTCCCGCCGGACATACTGCACCGTATCGAGTTCGCTTTCCCGTAGCAGCCGATCGAGAAGGTTCGCCACCTTTGAAATGGGCCATGAGTCACTTTTCCCGAAGCGTTTCCGCCACTTCAGAAATCGTGTCCGATGCGAAAGCGAGTAACTCTTCAAACCGTTTTCGAGCCGGGCGAGCTGTTCGGACATCGAGATCAGCTCCCGCTTGATTTCGAGGCGCTGATGGAAGCTGAAATACGCGGTAGCGGCAGTCCAGAACGCCAGCAGCGGAAATGCCATGGCCAGCCCAAGAGCGAAGAGGAGCTTTCCCCGGACGTCCATGTTCCGGACGAACATCCAGCGATCGCCAAACAGGATCAGCCACAAGGCAAAAAGGCCGCCGGCCGAGAGCAGAAAGTCGACGAGCGAAAAAAAACGTCGGGCCGGGTGGCGAATCCGTTCCCATCCGATCCGCACCCCGAGATACGGCGAATCCTTTCCCGCCGTTATGCCCTTCACCGGCAGGCCGGGATCCCGGGCAAGAGGGTTCCAGAGAGTGATGCCTCGGCGGCTTTTCGTGAACACAGGGCCTCGAAGGGTTTTGCCGCGGCCGAAGAGATATCCGAACTGCTCCGGCGCGCCAAGGCGGGCAGCCTGGTCGGCAAGACGCCGGGCAGGAACGGTCCGGTCGAGCACCCCGACGAGATATCCTCCCAGCAAGGGCGCATCGGGCTGGTCGGAAGCGGTGATGAACCGGTGATACAGAACGAGTTTTTCCCCTCCGAACCGGTGGGTGAAAAAGCTGCGAGGCTGCGCCGGGACTCCGAAGGGCAATGCATACATGCCGAAATAATATGTGACGAAACGCGTCACCTCGGCTCGCAGGCGCTCGATTCCCGCGTTTCCCTCCCAGCGGCGGCGATCGTCGGGAACCCCTTTTTCCGGCTGCCACAGGCTTCGGCCGGGGGTTCTCGCCAGCGCATGAAGCCAGTTCCTCACGCTCCGCCGGGAAAACTGCTCCAACGGGGAAATATACGCCGGGTTCGTTCGTATCTCGCTCTCCCGGCCATCCGGCCCGAAGGTGAACAGGAACAGCGGCGCGGTCCCGAAGGCGTTCCCGAACCCCCGCCAGAGATCTTCCGCGAGAGCGGCTGCTTCGAACGGAAGAGGGGCGTCCCGACTGAAGCGGAATCGGTTCTCTTCGCCGACCGGGGGAAAGCCGGCACGACGTTCGATCCGCTGGAGAGCATCCGCCAGTCCCCGCTCCAGTTTCAGCCGGTTCGCGGCGTCCTCGGCCTCGTTCATCAACTCGCGCTTCACCAGCTGGAGATTCGTCGCCTCTTCGCGCCGGATCACCTCTCTGAATGCGAACCGCAGGGTAAAAAACGGAAGGAGGATAACGAGAAACCAGAACAGCAGACGTGCTTCGGGGGCGATTTCCCGCGGGCGTATCACCGTCTCCGCATGGCTGTCGCGAGGTTGTTTCATGCCGTCTTCCATCATCGGGCATATTGTATCGCATCCCGTTCTTCCGTGGTATACGGACGGTTCATCGGCGGGACGGCCCCATGAAATCCGCACGGGATTTGACTTTTTCAGGCTTCCGTGCGAAACTTGGACGTTATTCCGGGCTTTCGGCACGGTACCGAAGCCTGATTTTCGAAGGAGCCTTCATGAAAAAGACGAACCAGACAGGAACGGAGCGTGAAACGATGCCCACGACCACGACGAACCGCCTTCCCTACAAGGTGAAAGATATCGATCTTTGGCAGCTCGGCCGCAAGGAGATCGAGATCGCCGAGCACGAAATGCCCGGCCTTATGGCCCTGCGCGAGAAGTACGGCGCGAAGAAACCCCTCCGCGGCGCGCGCATCGCCGGGTCGCTGCATATGACCGTCCAGACCGCCGTTCTGATCGAGACTCTGGCCGAGCTCGGCGCCGACGTCCGGTGGTGCAGCTGCAATATCTTTTCGACGCAGGACACCGCCGCGGCGGCCATCGCCAAGCGCGGCATCCCGGTCTTCGCCTGGAAGGGCGAAACCCTCGAAGAGTATTGGTGGTGCACGCAGGAAGCGCTGACCTGGCCGGACGGCCAGGGCCCGACCCTGATCGTTGATGACGGCGGCGACGCCACGATGATGATTCACATTGGCTACGAAGCCGAGCGCAATCCGAAGATCCTCGACCGGCACGCCGAGGGTGAAGACGAGCAGGAACTGCTCGCGATCCTCAAGAAGACCCTGAAGGCCGAGCCCAGGAAGTGGACGAACATGCTGCCGCACATCAAGGGCGTCAGCGAGGAAACGACGACCGGCGTTCATCGCCTGTACAAGATGATGGAAGAGAAGAAGCTCCTCTTCCCCGCGATCAACGTGAACGACTCGGTCACCAAGTCGAAGTTCGACAACCTGTACGGCTGCCGCGAAAGCCTCGTCGACGGCATCAAGCGCGCGACCGACGTCATGATCGCCGGCAAAGTCGCTGTCGTGTGCGGCTACGGCGACGTCGGCAAGGGCTGCGCCCAGGCGCTGCGCTCGTATGGCGCGCACGTCGTCGTCACCGAGATCGACCCGATCTGCGCCCTGCAGGCCATGATGGCCGGCTACGTCGTCGACACCGTCGAGAACACGCTCGGCAAGGCCGACATCTACGTCACCACGACCGGCAACCGCGACATCATCACCGCCGACCACATGGCGAAAATGAAGGATCAGGCGATCGTCTGCAACATCGGACACTTCGACAACGAGATCCAGATGAGCAAGCTCGAGACCTGGAAGGGCGTGAAGCGCACGAACATCAAGCCCCAGGTCGACCGCTACACCTACGCCGACGGCCACAGCATCTACATTCTGGCCGAAGGCCGCCTCGTCAATCTCGGCTGCGCCCGCGGCCACCCCAGCTTCGTGATGAGCAGCTCGTTCACGAACCAGACGCTCGCCCAGATCGACCTCTGGACCAGCGACCACAAGGTCGGCGTCTACACTCTCTCGAAGAAGCTCGACGAGGAAGTCGCCCGCCTGCACCTCGAGAAGCTCGGCGCGAAGCTCACCGTGCTGACGAAGGACCAGGCCGACTACATCGGCGTCCCGGTCGAGGGGCCCTACAAGTCGGACCACTACCGCTACTGAGCCGTATTCCCGAAGCCGCCCGGCCGCAAAGCCGGGCGGTTTTGTTTTTACCGGCCTGTTCGCACCCGACGCTGGAGGGCGTGAAAACGCCTCCCCACGGATCGAGGAGTTCCCGTTTTCCCTGCTCGTTTCCTTGCCAGGATATATTCTTGTCAGATAGCATGGTACATGCCTTGGTTCGTATTTTGAATTGGGAAAAGGAACATCTATGCGCCGAAGAACAACGCAGATCGCGGTTATTCTCCTGGCCGGTCTTTTCGTCATCGATTCGTTCCCCGTCCTTGCCGGTCCTTTCGACGGGAAACCAGTGAACGTCGAGAGCGATGCACAACGCCCCGCCGCGGTCAACGTATCTTCCGGTGATTCGCATCGCGCTGACCCTGCTCCCACATGGTGCGAGCCGCCCTTCGAGTCCTTCGAGCTCCTCGTGGCATATCTTGTCGCCAACCAAGTCAACTCAGCGGGACGACACGGAGGGGTCTGGGCTCGCCTCGATGCCGTTCTTCTCGAGCATGCCCATTTGGCAAAGACCCCGAGGACGCGATGATGCTCTGGTCATTGGCGTACCAACGCGCGACGAAAGACTACCTGGCCAACCAGGCCTACCGGCTCCGCACTGCGCAGAAAACCGCCGTCGCCAAGAACAAGACAGAAAAAGCGTCTTCGGTCTCGCCGACCCCCTTCAAAACATTCGGGGAACTCGCCGCATGGCGGTCGCGCCAACCGGATTTCGACCATAACAGCCAACAATTTCGCGTCATCGATCCCATGGTGCTGGCCCACATGCCTCTCGTGAAAAAATTCGAGGATTTTTCAATCCTTCGTACCATGTGCGTTTCAGACTCCGCCATGAATGCCATCGCCTGGCAGGCTCTCGAAGCGGCGCGCACCCCGAACGAGGTGATCCGTGCGGCAAAGATGTCGGCCGGAAATGCCACGGACCTGAACCCCTGGGCGCGTATCATCGTCTACGGGGCAACGAAATTCACCGATACGACCAGCCTGGTGACGCTTGCCAGGATGCTGGATTCGAACGGACAACCGCTTGCCGCGGAAGACCTCATGCGCACTGCCGCCGGCTATGCAAAGACCAAGCAGGATGCAGAACTGGTTCTGAAATACACGCCGCTTCTCAAAAGGAGCGGGATGAAGAAGGCCCTCCCGGCCGCCCTTCGCTAGATATCGCTCAATCACGGGGATGACAGGGGCTGATTTCGCCCCGCGTTTGCGCGGGCGAAAAGCGCCATTAGAATATATATGAAGGAGTATAGCATGAAGGGTCTTCGGATGTTCGGCGTGTTTGGATTGTTGTCTCTCTGCCTGTTGCTGGCGGTTCAGCCCGCCGTCGCCTTCAATCCGCAGGAGTATCTTTTCTGCGACCTCACCATCCGGGTGCTCGACGTGAAGTTCGAGCACAAGGGCGCCATTTTCAACGTCTTCGCCGGGAAGAAGCTCTCGAGACTCACTGCCGAGATCGTGACCTGCGACGTCGATTCGAAGGAGAAGAAAGCCGCTCCGAACGCCTTCGAGTATCTGCAGAAGAACGCCAAGGAGATCGACCTGTTCTACGGCGGTCACCCCGAGGACAACAAGATGCCCGACCTCAGCCCGAGAGCTCTCCGGAAGACCCCCATCAAGGTCCGGGCCGTGGTGCTGATCGAGGGCGGCGACGTCAGGACCTTTTTCACCTTCTTCAACCCTAACGACGAGTTCCCCATCTTCTGGCACAACTCTCAGCTCCGCGACCTCGACCCCAAGACCAGTAAGACGAAATAGGAGAAGCAATCTATCTGAAAGGCCAGAACGATACCGGCAATGGCCCCTCCATTACTACTCGTCTCATATGTTAGTCAACAGCTATCACGAGTAAAATATAATTCCTCCAGACCGACAAGGCACAGCCGTTCGCCCTGAGCTTGTCGAAGGGCGAGTGCATTCGTGCTTCGACAAGCTCAGCACGAACGGTATCGAGTA